>Ga0102959_1000009_pt1 | contig 62817 bp, 57 predicted proteins | sample SalPonF2_B_D2_MG_FD_84520 | JGI IMG/M metagenome (GOLD analysis project Ga0102959, IMG submission 84520) | Salt pond soil microbial communities from South San Francisco under conditions of wetland restoration - Salt Pond MetaG SF2_B_D2_MG ...
CGAATTAGAGAAGAGAAAGCTTTTGATCTGTATTTCTAAAAACCGAGTATTATGAAAAAGTTGTTGGTTCCTATTCTTTCGATTTTTGTGTTAATACTGTTGCTTCAATATGGCTGCAGTGACGTTACCAGTCCTACCGCACCGGAGACTAGTAAGGGGATCAAGTCTATAATACCTGCTGAAGGTCCGCTTGGTGCTGATGTTACGATTAATGGAATAGGTTTTGGGAGTGATACGAGCAGTGTGAAGTTGTATTTTGAAAATACCAGGGCTTCTATTTTGGCCCTTGAGGATACTACGATCCATACGCGCGTTCCTAGAAATGCCCACACCGGACCTGTTAAGGTTATTGTAAAAGAGGATACGCTAACGGGGCCTGAATTTACCGTGGATTCAACAAAATCGAATTTTTTGCGGGTTGATAAAATAAATCCACAGATGGGAGTTGCGGGAGATACTGTCAATATCCAAGGTAAAGGCTTTAGTACGGTACCTGATCAGAATGAAGTTATTTTTGCAGAGAATGCTCCTGCCACGGTTAACACAGCGACGGATACAACCCTGCAAACCATTGTTCCCGATAATGCTAAAACCGGGAATATACAGGTTATTGCTCATGAGGATACTGCAACAGGCCCAACTTTCACTATGATTACCAAGGGTACGATAAAGGTGAATATAGCTACATCGGGTAACGATAAAGACCCCAACGGATATTTGCTTTCGATTGATGATTATGAGGCCGTTCGAACCCAAATAACAGATACCGTTGCGAAATCCGGATTGGCAGCGGGCAGTCATCAGGTTGGCCTCTCAGATATTGCTTCAAACTGTTATATTTCTCAAGATCGTCCTAACCCATACAGTGTAGATGTAAAGGCCGGGAGTATTACCAGTACGGATATTGATATTATGTGCAACACCAAGAATCAGCCGCCAACGGCGTACTTTGCCGCTCAATGCAAAAACCTGGATTGTCAGTTTGGCGCTTCAGATTCCTACGATTCAGATGGAAGTATTGTTTCTTACGATTGGAAGTTTGGGGATAGTACTAAAGCAGCCGGCGAACGCCCATCCCACAGCTACGACCAGCCCGGTACCTATACTGTAAATCTAACGGTGACCGACGATGATGGAGCCACCGACAGCACGAGCCGGGACCTGCAGGTAACGGTTCCAAAAGTCAGTGGACTTTCGCCGAATTCAGGACCCCGGGGCACCGAAGTTACCATTTCCGGTAGTGGCTTCAGCGCCGATACAGCCAATGATGTGGTTCAGTTTACCAGTGGCAGTGCAAAAGTAAATGCCCCGGTAAAGTCAGCTACAAAATCGTCGCTAACGGTAGATGTACCTTCGGACGCCACCACAGGTCCAATTTATGTTACGGTTTATAACTATACTGTAAAAGGACCTCAATTTACGGTAGAGCAGCCAGGCGCACTGCAAGTGATAACTTCTACTGAGGGGACACAGAAGGATTCGGATGGCTATACTGTGAATGCTAACGGTACGAGTAAGTCGATTGCTATTCAGGATACGGTGATGTTTAATGACATATACAAAAGTTCGGTTCAGGTTGAATTAACAGATGCCGCCTCTAACTGTCGTATTGCTGGCAATAATCCGCGTACTGTATCAATTACGGCCGGTCAAATGTCCTCGACAACCTTTGATATTGATTGCACGCAAGATCTGCGTGGAAAGATTATATTTACTTCCGACCGTACGGGTAATAGCGATATTTTTGTCCAGAGTGCAGATGGTTCTGGTGTTAAACAGATAACGAATACCAGTCAATATGAAAGGAATCCGGCTCTTTCACCTGACGGATTACATATTGCGTATTCGGCATTAGTAGGAAGCAGTAGTCAAATATTTATTATGGATTCAGACGGAAGTAATGTACGACAAATTACGGATTCGGGTTTTAATGCCATGCCATCGTGGAGCCCGGACGGATCAAAGCTGGTATTCAGTCAAGCTCCAAATTCAGATTCTGCACCCGATCTTTATACGATTAATACAGATGGGAGTGGATTGCAGAATATTACTAATACATCAACTATGCGAGAGCAAAATACAGATTGGTCTGCGGATGGCAGTCGTATTGTTTATGCAGGCAACGGTCAGAACGGTTCCCATATTTACTCTATTAACCCTGATGGTTCAGGCAGGAAACAAATTACTTCTGGTAATGGTGGGGATAACGAACCCGAATGGTCGCCGGATGGGAGTAAGATTGCTTTTGTACGATCAGATACTACTGGTACCACCAGAGTTTATACGATGAATTCGGACGGGTCCGGAATTTCTAAGCTTTGGCAACCTGCTTATGTAAGTAATGAACGTTCACCAAGCTGGTCTCCGGATGGCACAAGGATAACATTTTCGAAGCTTAGCGATAATTATTACAGTATTTACGTATATGATTTAGATTCCAATAGTAAGGTTTCGGGTTCCTATACGTCCAGTAACGACCAGTCTCCCCATTGGAATTACAAATAATGCTAATATGAGAAGCATTTTGCCTGTAAGTGATATTGTGTAAGTAGAGAAGCTTAACTCAATCAATATACTTCTCTATGGATAGGCAAGAGCACAAGGATTATTCTCCTTTGAGTTCTTTGTAGAGCCATCCCCGGGCTTTGGCCCAGTCACGTTTTACGGTTCGTTCGGATATCCCAAGTGCTTTGGCAGTATCAGAAACAGTCATTTGCCCAAAAAAGCGAAGAGTCACAACCTCTGCCAATCGTTCATCTAATTGGGCTAATTCGTTGATTTTCTCATCTAGATCGATAATTTCTGCAGACTCCTCACGTACTTTTAGCAACTCATCGATATAGGTAACCTTATGCTGATCTCCACCTCGTTTTTCTGCCTTTTTCTTGCGGGCATGATCAACCAGGATCTGTCGCATGCACCGGGCAGCAATTGCCAAAAAATGGCTTTTGTCTTTAGCTTTAATGCGTGTCTGGTCAATCATTTTAAGATATACTTCATGAACTAACTCCGTTTCTGTGACGGTAATATCGTCTCGTTCGGATTTGAGTTTAGAGAAAGCGAGACGTTTTAGTTCATTGTACACCAAAGGGAATAGCTCTTCATAAGCCTTTGTTGACCCATCTTGAACTCTGAGCAATAGTTGGGTTATCTCAGATTTGGTTTTCATAACCTCAAATAATTAAACAAGCCCTACTAAATTTTTTATTCGCCGTGAAGATATTGAACTTATCTGATGAAGGAAAATGGGCCTCTGAAAAATTGAAGGGTTATCCGCGAGGATGAAATTCTTTGTGGACCTGATGGAGTAGCGACCGATCTACATGGGTATAGATTTCGGTTGTCAGTATGGAAGAGTGACCAAGCATTTCCTGCACGGCGCGCAAGTCAGCTCCGCCTTCCAGCAGATGCGTAGCAAAGGAATGACGAAAGATGTGCGGATAGACATTTTTTTCTATCCCGGCACGTTCAGCGGCATCATTCACGATATTCCAGATACTCATCCGCGAGAGTGGATTACCGCGCTGACTCAAAAACACTTTGTTTTTAGCCTTCTGTGGATTTTTATTACTTTGAAATTTGGGTCTTACCACTTCTATATAATGCTCTAGAGCAGATTGAGCCATTTCGCCTACTGGTACCAGTCGTTCTTTATTTCCCTTTCCCACTACTCGAATAAAGCCGATTTCAAAAAAGAGATTGTCCAGTTCCAGGTTGACCAGTTCGCTAACACGCATTCCGGTTGCGTACAACGTTTCAAGAATTGCAGCATTTCGGATCCCGGCATCGGTCTCGCGGTTGGGAATCTCAATAATAGCTGATATTTCTTCTGGATCTAATACTTCGGGTAGGTTTTTAGCTTTTTTGGGGAGCTCAACGAGTTCTGCAGGATTTGCTTCTGCCATGTCCTCAACGACGGCAAATTCGTGAAATCCGCGAACACTCGAAATATTGCGAGCGATAGAACTCACCGATAGATCTATTGCAGTAAGTTCTTCCAGGTACTGTTCGATATGCTGTAAGGTTACCCCGTTTAGTTTTTGGATGCGAAGATCTTCGGAAATAAACTTCAGGTAACGTTCGAGATCATTTTTATAGGAGACGACAGAATTTTCAGAAAGATTTTTTTCCAGTTTTATGAACTGTAAATATCGTTGCAGCTCCTTTTCGTAGTGCATGATGAATCAGGAATTGTAATATTCATCCGCCGATGGTGACCCATCTGACGATTCGGGATAATCGGGGAGTTCTTCTGGCCGATCTTTGCTTTTTGGTTGATCTTTTTTCTTTTCCTTTTCTTGTCCTTCTTTTTCGGTCTCCTTCTCTTCAGGATATTCTACCCGGCTATGATAAATTCCCACTAAGATATTAAGAAATGTTTCTTTTATAGTCCGTAAATCCTGGAATGTCAGAGGTGTTTTACTCAACTGCCCTTCATTAACACGGTCATCAATCATCTTGTCAATCAGATTTTCCAGCTTTTGATAATTGGGGTCTTTCATGGCTCGCGAGGCAGCTTCAATACCATCCGCAAGTAACAGGATTCCCGTCTCTTTAGATTGAGGCAGTGGACCATCGTAACAGAAGTCTTCTTCCCTGATCTCTTTTTTATCGGAATCGGCCTGTTTTTTGGCTTTGTCCCAGAAAAATTTAATAAGTGAAGTTCCGTGATGCGTTTTAATAAAGTCGATAACAACTTCCGGCAGATTGTGCTCTTCGGCCAGTTTTACGCCATTCGAAACATGGGCTTTGATGACTAATGCGCTCATGCGGGGCTTTAGCTTATCATGCTCGTTATGCTCGGTTTGATTTTCGGTAAAATACCCCGGGTTCTCCATCTTGCCGATATCATGGTATAAGCCTCCGACTCTACAGAGAAGGCTGTTTGCACGGATAGCGCCAGCGGCTGCTTCTGCAAGATTTGAAACTTGCAGGCTGTGATGGAAAGTGCCCGGCGCTTTAGTCATAAGTTGTTTAAGCAACGGCAGGTTAGTATCACTGAGTTCCAAAAGGGTAAAATCGGTCGTAACCTTAAACGTTTTTTCAAACAGCAGGATCAGGGGATAAGTGAACAGAATAAATACCGCATTTATCGCTACATAGAGCATATTATTGGTCATTTTAGACCACCCGTTAAAGGTTGTAAGGCTAAACCCAAGAATGACGATTGCATATGATAGAAAGACGATACCGGGAGTAGTAAAAAAGAATTGGGAGCGGTTTTTGATATCGCGCACCGAAAATAATCCCAGGCTGCAGGCCACGGTGGTTGCTGTTACATATTCAAAGTTATTGCCATTAATCAAGCCGGTTAACAAGGCCAGTGTGATGGTGGCTACCAAGCCTACTCGTGAATCAAAAATAATAGTTAAGATGATTGGCGCAATGGCAACGGGAACTATATAAGCTGATATATTATCAAAGCGGGCAACAATTGAACTTCCCACACAGATAATGCCCAGTGCGATTAATACCAGCAATAGCATCGAATTATTTTTGAAAATAAATCGACGGTATAAATACAGGTAGAAGAAAAAGATCGTTAGAATAGCCATAATGGCCAAGACATCGCCCCCGTATCGAAGCCATTGTTCTAGGATGGTGGCATTCTGGGCCCTGGCTTTTGCCAGGCTTTGGAGCATGTTATATTTCTGTTGGGTAACAATATCGCCATGACGGATAATAACCTGTCCCTGGGCAACAGCTCCTTTAGTTTTTGAGATATCGTCCAGCGACTTATTAATACGTGCCTGCGTCTCTTTTTTATTATAAATGTAGTTGGCCTGTATAATCTGGTTGAAAATTGAGGCGCCAACATTGGCCATTTCTTCATAAAAATTTCGGGAAAGCCGGTAGCTGGCATAATCTTTTGTATCGGAAAGATCCCGAACGTTAACCAAGTTTAGAGTCCGTTCGGTTCGGTTTTTCAAATCCCGGATGGTAATTTCATCTGTTGAAATCTCCTTTTTATTGATATCGATGATACCATCATCAAGCATATTTTGTATCAAAGACTCTAATTGTTCCTTTAAATTGACGGCAATAAACTGATCGTTTGAATTAGGATTCGATGGATTTTGTCCTTGTACGGATTGATAATTTTCCAACAAGGTTTTCCATTCGGTATCGGATAAAGAAATCGGGGCATTCTTTTTTAATTGAACATATTGGATACTATCACGTGTAGCATTTTCGTTCTCTTGCTTCTTAGATTTTTGCCACTGATCATAACTCGTTTTTATCGATTGCAAGCTTTGAAAAAGAGAATCCAGCTTGCTTTGAATAGTAATTTGAGCATTATGATTCACATGGAAAATAGGAGGAGTAGATGCCCGAATTGCTTGCTCTTCCTTGTTAATTTCTTCAGGGCTTTTTTGGATGGCAAAAGTAAAAGGAGCGGTAAGGTCTTCGGATCGCCAGGGTTCACCTATGCTGTAACTTATCGGTTCCTTAAAGGAGGTTTGGGGAATCGATAAGATCAATATTCCCAAAAATCCAACCAGTATTAATACACGGATATAAATATTGTATTTCAGAGAAGAAGCCTCTTCCTGCTTTTTCTTCTTTTCTCCGATCACTGGCACTCCCTGACGTTTTTTGGGAGCCAAACCCAATTTTTCAAGAATACTCATAATAAAAGTTCAAATCTGCCTGATTAAGGCATTAACTGTTCTCATAAGATACTTTGATTAGCAAATTATACCAACCCATAATCATATTACCAAACATTGTGGAGATCTATATAAGTGTACAGCGATCATTTTTCTCCAATAAGTTCCAGAAAAGTATCCTGATTAATAATAGGAACCTCTAATTCTTGGGCTTTATCGTATTTTTTCCCCGGAGATTCACCTGCCAGCACATAATCGGTGTTGCTGCTAACGGATGAGGTCGTTGCACCCCCGTGTTTTTCGATTAATTCAGTAGCTTCCTTGCGTGTTAACGACGGAAGGCTGCCTGTTAGTACGAATTTTTTGCCTTCCAGCTTTTGGGATGCCTGCTCTTGTTCTTCCATCTTAAAATTGAGATTATGCTCCCGAAGCGACGAAATAATTTCTTTATTGTGTTTTTTACTGAAAAAAGTCACGACCGACTCGGCAATTTTGGGGCCAATCGATTCAACTTCACTAATATCTTCTTCATCCGCTTCCATTAAAGCATCCATGTTTTTAAATGCATTGGCCAAGTCTCTGGCCACCGTTTTTCCTACAAAACGAATGCCCAACGCATAAATTAAACGATCAAGCGATCGATCTTTGCTGGACTCAATAGCATCTAAAAGATTTTGGGCGCTTTTCTGTGCCATCCGTTCAAGGTCGATGATCTGTTCCTTTTTAAGTTCGTATAAATCAGAATAATTATGTATCAGTCCTTCGGTAACCAATTGATCAACAACAGCTTCGCCTAATCCATCAATATCCATAGCATCCCGGGAAGCGAAGTGTTCAATACGCTGACGTACCTGAGGAGGGCATTCCGGATTTATGCAGCGCCAGTCAACATCATTCCCCAATTTGATCAGCTCCTCGCCACAGGCCGGACAGTTTTTGGGCATTTTGAATTTGGGATCACGGTCTTCGCGGTCGGGATTTACTACGCTTACTACCTGGGGGATGATTTCGCCAGCTTTTTCTATGACTACGCGATCTCCCACCCGGATATCTTTGCGATGGATTTCATCTTCGTTATGTAGAGATGCTCGTTTTACCGTAGTGCCTGCTAACTCAATAGCTTTGAGTTCGGCAACGGGCGTAATCTTACCCAGCCGGCCAACCTGCAGGGTGATTCCCTGTAGCGTTGTTGTAGCCTGCTCAGCCTCAAATTTATAGGCGATAGCCCACCGGGGCGCTTTCGAAGTGGTCCCTAATTGTTGACGAAACTTGTCCTCGTTTACTTTAACAACTGCTCCATCCGTTTCGAAAGGTAAATCATGCCTTAACTCTTTCCATTCGGCAATTTGTTTGTGAACCTCCGAAATGTTTTTGTATTTCTTGTAATGCTCACAAACAGGAAGCCCGTATTTTTCAAGCAATTCCATTTTCTCGAATTGCGTAAGGGAATTCTGTTCTCCATTTACGATTAAATCATAGCTGAAAAAGCGAATAGGACGCCGGGCAACTTCCCGTGGATCCTGCAATTTGAGCGATCCTGCAGTTAGGTTACGGGGATTGGCAAATGTGTTGAGCTCCTGTTCCTCCCTATGTTCATTCAAGCGAACGAATGCTTCCCGCTCCATATAAGCCTCTCCGCGTACTTCAGTGACCTCAGGATAATCATCCGAAAGGTGAAGTGGAATATCCTTAATGGTTTTTACATTTCTGGTAATATCGTCCCCTCGTTCTCCATCCCCCCGGGTAGCGCCCAGAGCAAGCTCTCCATCTTCATAGCGTAGTCGAATAGCGATCCCATCGAATTTGAGCTCAATCATATAGGTAAAATCGGTATGTTCGAGTATTTCCCGTACTCGACGATCAAAATCGGTGAGCTCCTCTTCGTTATAAGTGTTATCCAAACTAAGCAGAGGGATTGGGTGTTCAACCGTCTCAAATTCACTGCTGGGCTCACCACCTACTCGTTGCGTAGGTGATTTGGGATCGTGCAGATCAAATTCTTCTTCCAGCTCTTCCAGTTCTTTAAGGTATTCGTCAAACTCTTTATCCGAAATAAAAGGTTGCGCTTCCTGATAATAGGCTTTATTTGCTTTGTTTAACAGATCGCGTAGTTCTTCAACGCGTTTCTTGGCCTGTCTTTTATCCATTTTTAAATCAAAGTTGCTTCAATTAAAAGTGGGACGTTTTTTTATGGCAGATGGAGGAGGAGCATCAATTCCGAGCGAATCGGGGGCTGATTTCAGCCATTTGGGATCTCCCTTGAAAAATGAGCGATGAATTTCAAGGAGTCGGGTCTCGGGATTAAAGAAACGTTCTCTGAAATTTTGAATGACATGCCCGTTCATTAACAAGACCATTCGGTTGTACGATCCTCTTATCCTTACTTCATTTACAAAATTAAATTTTAGAGCATCTCCCTGTTCAATCCAGTATGGGTTTATATTGGCCATAATGTCAGTATAAACTCGCACAGGTTCCAGCTTTCCGTAGGCCGCATAAACTACTAGACTGAGTGTATCCGGTAAGGTTTCTAAATTTCTACTTTGAATAGTATCCGCCGTATTCTCAGCTAAATTTATGCTGTCATTAGCAGCTGCCGGGGCAAGATCCAACTGCAGGGAATCGGTAGAAGTTGAAATGGATGAAGATTGTTGGGGGGTATTGGCTTGATTCTGGGCAGTCGTAGAAGAATCCGATTGGTAATAATAGATAAATATGGCAGATGCTACAACAAGTACAGTAATTATTGCACTTAGCCATACTTTCGATTTTGTGGATTGTAACGGCTGAAAACGACGTCCCAGATCAGCCCAGTCAACAGATTCAACATCGGGTTGTTGGGATGGAGTAAACTGCTGAGAAGACGAAACCGATCGTTGCTGTTTAGAGACGGGCTCGGGAGCTTGTTCAGGAGTTGTAGCGTCGGCCTGATTTTCTTCTTGAGGCTCATTATCCTTTTCCTCTTCTTCCCCGAAGCTACGTTCAGGTAAATCTTCCGTTTCCCTGAGAGATCCGGAATAACTCCCTTTTTCCTGTTTGTCCAAAGCATAAATAATATCTTTTTCATCTATCGCCAATGCTTTAGCGTAACTGCGAACATAACTACGGATATAGGTAGGATTCTCTTCGTAACTGGTGAAAATAGAACCATCTTCTATGGCATTGAGGATATGCATAGGAATTCTTGTAGCCTCGCGGATATCATCAAGACTTACATTTTTTTCCTTGCGGATAATGGCTAAATCTTTTCCAAGTGATGCCATAGATGATTATTAGAGTTTAGGATAATGAGAGCAATTTAAACACCGTAAATCTAAACAAATATAGTGGTTGGCAAAAATTTTTGCCCGAATTTAAAAAATTGTAAGGAATTGGTCTTAATCCGGTCTTACAATAAAGGCATATAATATAATGATCGACAAAATATTTTGATATCCATAATACAAGCTATCAGGTACGGATTTGGACAAATTGTCTTTCCCAATGTTTGTGTTTGCTGTGGTCGCGAAAATACAGAACATGAACGTCAGATTTGTTCTTTCTGTCTTGAACAACGATTTGAAGATGCCAACCCTGAGAACAACCAAGCATCGAGCGATACGTTGTTACCGGAGGGGGTACTTGCCCAGCATGCTTTATGGCAGTTTGATAAAGGTGGTGATTTGCAGGATCTGCTGCATCAATTAAAATATGAGCGACTGACGGCAATCGGAATTGATTTAGGCGAAAAACTTGGAGAACGAATCAAACATAATCCACAGCTAAATGAAAGATTACAGGGTGGAGATGCGATTATTTTGCCAGTGCCCTTACATTATCAAAAATTTCGATATCGCGGCTTTAATCAGGCTTTTAAAATAGCACAAGGTTTTCATAAGATTTGGTCGAAATTTTCTATTTGCGGCATTGAAGATGTGATTCGGTCCAAGAATACCCGTAGTCAAACGGGATTTTCGCTTGAAAAGCGTCGAAAAAATATAAGTGAGGCATTCAAGGTGAATCATCCAGAAGTCGTATCTGAGAAGCTTGTAATCATTATTGATGATGTTTTTACCACCGGAGCTACTACTTTTGAATTAGCTAAAACTATTCTGCAGAACGATTCGGGACCGGTTGTAATCCTTACCATAGCCCAGGCATAAAATTTACCTATCATAAAATTCATTTTTTGCAAAAAGAAGGATATTTTTAAGGCTATGAATACATCCAGTAGATCACAGGATTTATATCTTGAAACTCAGATGGGTATAGTTACCCGATATGGAGATTGGTTTCATACTACATCGGAGCATATTAATCGTTTTGTGCCGGGCCTGCTTGAAAAAAAATCACTAGACGAACTGGTGGCGGAAGCCAATGCCTGGGTGCGAAGTGCCGATAGTCTGGCGATGACCATTTTATTGGTACTGCTCTTATTTGTCCACCCGGTACTGGCCGCGGTTATTGCGGTTGCTTTTCATTTTTTTTGGTATCGTACTAAAAGTGCTTTTGTTACGATTTATATGGGCAAATTATTAAAGTTTTTGAATACCGATGGCTATTTATTAGTTACCTCCCTGATTATTATTAGTGCCGTTGGAATGAGTGGACAGTATCTGGCAGCGGGTCTGGGGTTGCTATTCTTTTTTGTGATGAAACTCGGACTGTTAAAACGCTTATGGGATAAGATCGATGAAGGGGTCGAAAAGGAATTGACGTTGAATGACCGGGTATTTAAGATGATTTTAATCAAATATGGTATTCATTTTGATTTAGCCCCTGCCGAAGTTCAGGAAATGGAAGATACGTTCCAAAAATTAGCGACAAGCAGAAAGGCAAAAGGCTCGAACTAGTGAAAGGGACAAATATTTATTTGGCTCGTCATGGAGAAACTGAGTTTAATCGCAGGTCATTGATTCAGGGGCAGGGTATCGATGTATCTTTAAATGATACAGGCCGTAAGCAGGCACGAGCTATTGGGAGATTTCTAAAAGAGATCGAACTGCAAAAGATTTTTAGCAGTAGCCTGAAGCGATCTTGTGAAACAGCCCAACTTGTGGCAGATATGCATGCTATGGAAATAGAATCATACCCAGACTTAGACGAGATGAATTTTGGTATTCTGGAAGGAAGACCAATTCCGGAAATTAAACCCCAGCTCATAGAACTGCGGGAGAATTGGAAATCCGGCAATATTGATTATGCCGTGGAAAATGCAGAAAGCCCGCGTGCCGTATTAAGTCGAGCAGCCAGCAAGATTGAGACGCTTTTGCAGGAGCATCGAAATATGAATATGCTGTTTGTTCTGCATGGGAGATTATTGCGAATTTTATTATCGCATTGGTTAGAGTATGGACTTTCCAATATGGATCGTATTAAGCATACGAATGGAGCCCTTTATCATCTTCGTTGGGATGGCCGTCATTTTAAGCCTGTTTTTCTTAATAATACAAGACACTTAGGGTTAAAATTGGATGAGTCCGTTTGGTGATTATTATAATAGAAATTTGTAATTGCTGTAAGTTAATTTTATCTAAAATATTATTATAGATTTATGAGCGAAAAAGTTCGCAATATGTTTGCTGATATTGCCGATGATTATGACCGGGTGAACTCTATACTGTCGTTTGGAGTTCATCATATATGGCGCAATCGAACCGTGCAATTAAGCGGTGCCAAACAGGGCGATCATATTCTTGATTGTGCAACCGGTACTGGTGATCTGGCTCTGGAATTTAAAGAAAAAGTAGGCGACAGCGGTTATGTGCTGGGCACCGATTTTTGTGAAGAGATGATCGAGCATGCTCCTGAAAAAGCCGCCAGTAACAATCTAGATGTAGATTTCGAGGTCGCTGATGCGATGAATTTGCCCTACAAGGACAATCGATTTGATATCGCCAGTATCGCTTTTGGAATCCGTAATGTTGACGATCCCGTTAAAGCACTGAAAGAAATGGGACGTGTGGTAAAGCCGGGTGGCAGAGTAGTAGTGCTTGAATTCGGTCAGCCGAAAGGATTACTAAAATATCCCTATAATCTTTATAGCCAGTATATTATGCCAACGCTTGGTGGATTGATTAGTGGCAATCGTGAAGCATACACCTATTTGCCACGTACAAGTGCCGAATTCCCGGCTGGAAATAAGTTTATTAAACTGATGAAAGAGGCAGGATGCTTTACCTCTCAAATGTTTGAAAAGCTTACAGGCGGTATTGCCTATGTTTATGTAGGCACTGTTAAATAAAACAAAAACGTTTTTATATACGACATTTTATAAAATAGATATCTGATATATGGATCAGCTAAATATTGAAGAAATAAAGAAACTTATTCCCCACCGATATCCGTTTTTATTAGTTGACCGGGTTTTGGAAGTGGAAAAAGGGCGCATTCTTTCTTTGAAGAACGTATCGGTCAATGAAGAGTTTTTTAATGGTCACTTCCCCGGGAAGTCACTTATGCCAGGGGTGCTGCAGGTCGAGGCTATGGCACAAAGTGGGTGTATAATGCTCATGAATGGGCATATCGAAGATGTTGAGAATTCATTAGTTGTGTTTACGGGAATTAACAAAGCAAAATTCAGGAAGTCGGTAATACCGGGCGACCAGTTAAAAATGGAAGTTAAGCTTGTTAATCAACGACGTAACTTTGTTACGATGGAGGGCGTTGCTACTGTAGATGATGAAGTAGTTTGTGAATTGGAAGCCTCCGCCGCAATAGTTTCAAACGAGTAATATGAGTACACAAAATTCATCGGATCGACCTAAGAAAGTAACCACCCAAACGGTTGTTGAAATGAAAGGCCAGAATGAGAAGATTAGTATGCTTACAGCCTATGATTATACTATGGCACAAATCATCGATCAGGCTGGAATTGATATTATTCTGGTAGGGGATTCTGCCAGTAATGTAATGGCTGGATATGAAACAACTGTCCCTATGACAATGGAGCATATGGTTTATCATGCTTCTTGTGTGGTTCGGGGCGTTGATCGAGCCTTGGTGATTGCTGATTTGCCATTTATGAGTTACCAGGTTACCTCTGAAGAGGCGCTTGTTAATGCAGGCCGGATGATGAAGGAAGCAGGTGTTCATGGTATCAAACTGGAAGGGGGACAGTCAGTTTTAAAAACGGTGAAGAAGATTGTGGAAGCTGGTATTCCTGTTATGGGACATCTGGGGCTTACCCCTCAAAGCATTTATAAATTCGGTACGTATAAAGTTCGGGCAAAAGAACAAAAAGAGGCTGATCAGCTTTTAGAGGATGCCAGGAATTTGGAGCAAGCTGGTTGTTTTGCCTTAGTGCTGGAAAAGATCCCCGCAAAACTTGCTGCCAAGGTTAGTCGAGAACTATCCATCCCAACAATCGGTATTGGTGCCGGGGCACAGTGCGACGGACAAGTGCTTGTATTGCACGATATGCTTGGCCTCAATAAAGAATTTAAACCCAGATTTTTACGCCGCTATGCTGATATATCCGATATCATGACTGATGCAGTTAAACATTACATTTCAGATGTAAAGGCAGGGGATTTCCCAAGCGAGGATGAGCAATATGAATGATAGAGGTATGAGAATATCTTGGTTCGTCAGTAGATTGATACCGTTATTTTAATTTATACATTTTAAGCTTTTAATTTTCCTGGAATTTTTAAACTAATAAAATGAGCAATTCAGAACGTCCCGTAATTCTTATTTGTAACGATGATGGCATTTTTTCACCGGGAATTCGCGCTCTGGCCGAAGTAGCGTCCAAATTTGGTGAAGTAGAAATTATTGCCCCCGATCGCCAGCAAAGTGCGGTGGGGCATGCGGTAACGGTTACCACCCCACTTCGTTCACGCTCATTTCAGATTGATGGTCGTTTTAGCGGGCAGGCGGTAACCGGAACGCCCGCCGATTCCGTAAAATTGGCCCATGATCAACTTATGAAACGGAAACCTGATTTGGTGATCAGCGGCATTAATCATGGCAGTAATGCCGGGATCAACATACTGTATTCGGGTACAGTAAGTGCCGCTACAGAAGGAACGATTCTTGGCTATCCCTCAATTGCGGTGAGTTGTACCGATTATGATGAAGATGCGGACTTATCCGGGGCAAAAGAAGCCACACAAAAAGTTATCGAATTCGTTTTGAAAGAGGGATTGCCTAAAGGAATAACATTAAATCTGAACGTGCCGGCCGGCCCCTTAAAAGGAATCAAGTGGACCCGTCAAGCGAATAGTCGTTATGTCGAAGAATTTGAAGGCCGTGTGGATCCCAATAACCGATCTTATTATTGGTTGACCGGCCGCATGGAATTACTGGATGAGGGAGAAGACATTGATATTAAAGCGTTAGAAAAGGGCTATGCTTCTTTGACACCTATCCAGTATGATATGACAGCTTATACGCTATTAAAGAAACATGAAGGGCAGAAATTATAGATTCGTAAAAACTAGTGCCCTTTTGATTCTAGCATTTTAATGACCTCCAGCCAAAAATTCTGAAACATCACTTTCCGCTCATCTTTTATGCGCATATTCATTTGTTCGAGATGCGATAGGGACGAGGTTTTGATATGTTCTCCCCATCTTGAACTTTCCACCGAAACCATCCCATCATTTACCCCTTCCTGATCGAAAATGTGCTTGTTCTGATAGCGACTAATAACCCGTATAGGTTCTGAAGTGCCTTTTCCCACGGCGGCACTGTATGAGTAGTAGGGGATATCAGGAATATTGGGCGTTTGAGGATTAAAGACTTCCGTCACATAATCTCTTGTGAGTTGAGATGCGGAAGCTACCGAGTCGCTTTTAGTATGAGGATAGATGCGATCCCCCATCCAATCCAGAAAGTCGGCCAGTTTATCGCGGATGGCCTCTGGCGTTTTTAAGGTAAGCTCCGCAAGGCTCGTTCCGCGATGAGGGGTACTTATGGTCGTCAACGAGGCGACATGATTAGCAATACCCAGCTTCGATAGGGCATATCTGATGTCGAGCCCTCCCATACTGTGAGCAATAATATTTACTTTACCACCCGGGATTTCCTCTGTAAGTTCGTTAATAAGTTTGACCCAGCTGTGGGCTCTTGTTTCAATTTTGGCATAGGGCACTATATTCGGAGCATAGGTAAGTACATTATGAGTACGCAATAGGAGCGCGATATCATATAGGGGAGAGGGTTTGACAAGCGAAGCAATTGCTCCATAGCCGTGGCAGAGCAGGACGGGATGGTTTAGATGGACCACTTCGGGCCCCGGAAACTCATTGAGTTCCAATTTTTTTAACCAGTGGTTTGTGTCGAATCGTTCAATCATACGATATTTTAAAAATGAGATTTAGGAGGATATATAATATCAACTCCGGCTTTCGTCAACTCCGGTAGCTTTTCGCTCAACCACATAACGGTGGTTTCATTGCCGGTGATAAGAGCCATAGAATTTTCTGAATTATCGACCAATTTATCGAGCTCGTGCCTGAAGGATGCTCTTCCCAGCCCTTCATGTAACATAAGGGCATCGCTGGCATTTACAAATGACAAATTCGTTTTTGCCATGAGCTTTTTCTGTTCAGCTTCGGTGGATTGGTTATGCGAATTTGTATTAAGCAAAAGCATCTCTGCATCTGGCATAATATCTTCGAGCTGTTTTAACTTGTTGACGGCTTTGTCAGGATTGGTTTTTATTAAATCCTCACCATCATCATTCTGCAGCCAAAATAAAATATGCTGGTAACGAGATTTTAGCTTTTTTGCCATCTCATTCGCTTCCATCGGACTTGTTACTTTAAGAACCAAGGGAATAGGTTCACCCAGACTGGCTAGTTTACTAATCAATTCATTATCCGGCATTTCATTAAAGGCTACAAGAATGCTCACCTTGTTTTTTGTGAAAACTAAATCTGGATCAGTTTGCAAAATGATAGAACGAATAACCGTGCCTTGATAAACTAAATCAATACGGACATCTTTTTGTGGGAAAGAAACCCGAGCAGGTGTCTTTACACCATAATCATAAAAGACTCTATTTAACTCAGCATGTAGCTGAGTCTTAGATAGTTTAAACGGAACACCTACTCGATATATTTTTCGATTAAAATTAGAATCAACGTTAATTGTTGAGGTATGTAACTGTCGATTTTGGATATTAAAAGATTCCAGCTCCTGTTGGATAAGCGTATCTGCTTGCGCGAGACTTCTGAGGTGCTTCGAAGCCCCTTCAGGAGAAGCAAACAACATATAACCGCTAACAAAACAAGAGATAAACAATAGAATTGCGATAAACTTTTTTTTCTTTTGTTCCTTCAAGCCAGATATAGATATTTAGTGGGCGGTTAAACCGTGTTATGATAATTGTTATTCTGCTGTAAATCTATCTTAAATTGGCAGAAATTAATCAGTTGAAATATACTACATAAGTTTAGTTAAACACTACGATAATATAAATATGGCTTTAGATTTTGTTTCTGTTCGTACATCAGAGCAGATTGATGCATTTCATGAACTGCCGTTTCGGATATATAAAGATTATCCCCAATGGGCTCCGCCATTTCGATTTGAGATAGAGAATATCTTTGATCCGGAAAAGAATTCGTTTTTTGATAAGGGAGAATGTGAACGGTACTTGGTCTATAAGAACGATTATGTGGTAGGTAGATTTGCGGTTATGAATACACCGGAGCGTGATGAAGTGCTTGAATCTAAAATGGGCGGTTTAGGATTTATAGAAATGAAAAATGATCCCGAAATTGCTAAGGCTATTATAAACTTTGCAAAAGACTGGCACCAAAAAAGAGATTATCATGCAATGCGGGGGCCCATTAATTTTGGAGAGAATGATACTTACTGGGGATTATTAGTAGAGAATTATGAAGAGCCTCCTATTTATGGCATGTTCTATCATCCACCGTATTATAAAAAATTAATTGAGCAAACCGGGGCAGAGAAACTGGATGATCACTGGAGTTATAAGCGGGATTTCGATCAGCCTATTCCGGAACGAATGCAGCGTATCACCGATCGAATTGAAAGTCGTTCGGATGTTGATTTTCGTCCTATCGATATGAAAAATATTTACCGGGATGCCGAGTATATGCGTCAAATTTATAATGATGCCTGGAGTGATCAGGATATTACCGAACGGGAGGAGGAATTTACCGAGCTTACGAGGGATACCATTGAAACAATGGTTAAAAAGTTGAAGCCTGTTATGATTCCTGATAGCGTGCTGCTTGCATTTGTAGATGGGGAGCCGGCTTCGTTTATTGTTTGTGTTCCTGATCTGAATGAAATATCAAAAGAAACGGGGGGTAGGCTTCGCTGGTGGCACTATCCCAAATTGCTTTGGTTCAAGCGGCGTGCCAAACATCTGAGGACCTTGGTTTATGGCACCCGTCCCAAATACCGGAAAATGGGGCTAGAAGCTTTAACGTTTACCCGGGGGATTCAATATACAAAAGCGGCAGCTCCCAGTCTGGAATATTTGGAAGGAGCTTGGGTAAGTGAGAAAAATTGGCTGATGCAGCGGAGCCTTGAAGCTCTTGGCTGTTACCACCATAAGACGCATAGGACTTACAAATGGAAATTTTAAAATTTAATTCTTATTAAGAAGCTGCAAAAAAGGTGATTGTGTTTGGCATAGCGCCCTAAAAAAATTTCGTTATGGATCAATTATTATTTGAATTAAATCCCAATCCGGTTCTGATATATGCTACCGGCTCTCTTCGTATCCTTGATGCCAATAATGCCTTTTTTAAAAAATATGGGTTCAATAAGGATGAACTTAATCAGCTTACTATTCGGGCTTTGCGGCCACAGGAGGATATAGAAAAGCTGGAAGAAGTGCTTGATAATCTCAATGAAGAAGGCATTAACCAAACCGAAGTTGTTCGTCATCAGTCGAAAGATGGAGAAGAATTTCATGTTAAAATTAATTCTCATCAATATTCCTATAACGATCAAGAAGCCCGGCTTGTGGTAATACATGATGTGACCGACCGGATAGAGGCCGAGAAGAAGGCCAGGCAGGCGTTCGAGGAGTTGCATCACCATGTAAATCATAGTCCGCTCGCAATGATTAAATGGGATGCTGATTTTCATATTATTGAGTGGTCTAAACGAGCGGAAGAGATCATGGGATATCAGAGACAGGTTGTGCTTGGCAAGAGCCCTGATTTGTTTCACTTTTTTAGTGATAAAGAACTGGAAATGGTGGAACATCACATGGATATGTTGATTTCCGGGCAAAAGGATAAGACTAAATTTGAGACCCAGCTTTATCGAAAGGATGAAACGCTGGTTGATCTGAGAGTACATGCATCGGTATTACGCAATGATGGATCGCTTATTTCGGTACTCACATTTATAGAGGATATTACAGAACAAAAAAAGACTGAGTTGCGCTATCAGCGTTTATTTGAAAATGCCAATGACGGTATTTTTATAATGAAGGGGAAACAGTTTATTGAGTGTAATGATAAGGTTTGTAATATATTTGGCTACGATCGGGATGAGATTTTGGGGAAAACTCCAATGGATTTTTCTCCCGAATACCAGCCTGATGGTACTCCCTCTGAAGAAAAAGCCGCAGATAAGATCGAAGAAGTACTAAACGGAAATCCCCAGGTATTTGAGTGGACACACCAGAAGAAAGATGGCACTCCTATAGAAGTTGAAATAAGCTTGAACCGTCTCGATTTAGTTGAAGAAGTATATCTACAGGCAATTATTCGGGATTTGACGGAACAGAAAAAGGCTCAGGAACAACTTCGGAAAAGTGAACAGTTGTTCCGAAAATTATTTTTAAAAGCTCCCGGAGCCATGATTATGGTCGATGAGGAGAATCGGGTTAAAATGGTTAATCAGAGTTTTGAAGATCTGTTTGGTTATTCACAGGAAGAGTTGCAGGGACAAGACTTGGATCGTGTTATTGTCGCTGATGAAGAATTCCATTCGGTTCCTCGCATGCCAGGTCAGGATTTCAAAGAAGGCAAGTTGTACACCGATGTAACCCGTTATACCAAAGAGGGTAAAAAGCTGGATTTACTGTTGGGCGCTATTCCTGTGTACCTGGATGGAGAACCCATCGCCGGCTTTGGTATTTATGTGGATATCACCGAGCAAAAAGAGTATGAACGCAAGTTGAAACATTCGCTCGAAGAAAAACGGGTGCTGCTGGAGGAGATTCATCACCGGGTTAAAAACAATTTGGCGATTATTTCTGGGCTCCTGCAGTTACAGGCTTTTGAGACGGAGGACCAAAAAACGAAGGATGTTCTAAATGATAGCCAATTGAGAATACAATCGATGGCTATTATTCACGAAATGCTTTATCAGTCAGAGAATTTCGTGGATATCTCTTTTGAAGAATATGTCAGAAAGCTGATAAACACGATAAAAAAGACGTTGGCGTTTGATTATCAGCACATAGATGTAAAGATAGATACGGCAGATGTATCTATGGATATCAACCAGGCAATACCTTCGGCCATTTTGATTAACGAATTAATTACCAATTCGTACAAGCATGCCTTTTCAGAAAAAGAGTCGGGTACTATATGGGTTAATATGTGGGATACACAAGATCGCATCATTATAGAAATAAGGGATAACGGAATGGGACTTCCGAAAGACTTTTCTATAGAGAATCAAACATCTATCGGAATGAATTTGATACAGACGCTTACGCAGCAACTGGATGGAGAGCTGGAAATTGAAAATAATGAGGGAGGTTGTTTTAGAGTGGCTTTTGCCAAAACTCAGCATCGCGGAAGCGGTACTCTTCACTTGGTAAATGACCCATAATATTGGGCTGGAATATTAAAATGATGTTATTGGAATTTTATCTTATCAAATCCGTAGGCTATTCTCCCCAAATATGGGTTAGAATTTTATAGGCAATATTTTTCTTTGAGCCTTCAAACGAGATATCCTTTTTGGATCCTAAAAGATGAACCTTATTCGTATCAACACCAAAGCCGGCATCGTTATCCATAAGTGAATTAGCAACAATCCAATCAGCTTTTTTCTCTTTTAATTTCTTCTCGGCGTTTTCCAGTAAATTTTCTGTTTCCATAGCAAAACCAATGATTAGCTGCCCTTCTCTTTTGTGATTACCCAGCCAGGCTAGAATATCTGTCGTTTGGCGAAGTTTAAGGCTGGTTTCGGCGGAGTCTTTCTTAATTTTTTGCTTATGATATTTCTTGGGCGAAAAGTCGGAGATAGCAGCGGACATGATTATGATATCAGCCTCTTGGTGTTGCTTGACCTGCTTGAACATCTCATCTGCCGTACCGATTTCAATGGTTTGTATGCCATTTGGCTTGGGGATGTGGACGGGACCGTGGATCAATGTTACATTCGCTCCCATAGTATAAGCGGCTTCTGCCATGGCAAAGCCCATTTTCCCGGAACTGGGATTGGAAATGAATCGGACCGGATCGATCGGCTCCCTGGTCGGACCGGCGGTGACGACGACTTTCTTGCCCGAAAGAGGGCCTCTAGTGCGATGTTCTTCTATAATCCGTTCGCTTTCGTTAAGAATCGTTTCAGCTTCCGGCAGCCGTCCTTTGCCTTCGAGTCCACTAGCCAGGTAGCCTTTGTCTGGTTCCAGAAAGTGATAGCCGAACTCTTTAATAGTCTGAAGATTATGTTGTACCGCCGGAGACTTGTACATCTCCCCATCCATTGTCGGGCAAACCAAGAGAGGACAGCGCGCAGCAGGCACCGTAGCGGTAAGCATATTATCCGAAATGCCGTGCGCAATTTTAGCCAGGGTGTTGGCTGTGCAAGGGGCAATCACAAAGAGATCGCCCCATTCGCCCCAAGAGATATGTTTAGTCCATGAATCGGTAGCAGCCTTATTCTGTGGAAAAACTTCTACAGCCACTTCATGTTTGGAAAGAGCAGTAAATGTTTCGACCCCCACAAATCGCGTGGCGTCAGGAGTCATCGTAACCCGGACCTCGGCACCGGCTTTTTGATAGGCCCGTAAAAGAAAAGCAGCCTTATAGGCTGCAATTCCTCCGGTCACACCGAGTATTATCCGTTTGCCGGATAACATAAATTATTCTTCATCTTGAGGATAGCGGAAATAGATTTCTCCCCGCCTCATCTCATCAATTGCACGCTGCGTAGCATGAGGAAGTTTCTCGAATTCCTTCGAAATATTTTCTTGTTCTTCATTAAATGAAAAATCGTCCTCGTCCTCGAAACCCTCAAAATACTTCAACTTTTCATCCAGTTGAAGTTTCTCTTGCGCAGCAACTTGACGAGCTCGTTTTGACATAATAGTAATCAGCTCATATTGATTACCGGTGTCTTTATTGAGCTTTTCAATATCGAGTGTTCTAATAGGCATAAATTAACTCAGCTTTTAATAATAAAGGGTTCAATAATTGCTTTAACTTCACTGTAAGCAGTCTCTAAGTCGTCATTGACAACTACAAAATCGAAGTCATTAGCATGACTCATTTCCATTTCTGCTCTTTTTAAACGCTTCTGAAGTGATTTTTCGTTCTCACTTCCGCGGTTGTCAAGGCGCTTTTTCAAATCCTCCATTGAAGGAGGTTTGATAAAAATTGAAATGGCATCTGAGTTATAGAGCTTTTGAACGTTCAAAGCTCCTTTAACTTCGATATCGAGCAATGGAAAATACCCAGATTTTATCAGTTTATCAACTTCAGATCGCAGTGTACCGTACTTGTGCCCGCTGTATTTTTCCCATTCCAGAAAGGCTCCATTCTTAATTTTTTCACTGAATTCGGCCTCCGATAAAAAGAAGTAATCCTTCCCATTAACTTCTCCTTCTCTTGGGGGACGAGTCGTAGCGGATACCGAGAACTTAATTTTAGGAAATTCCTTCAGCAGACGGCGGGCCATGGTTGTTTTACCGGCTCCGCTTGGAGCCACAATAACGATCAATTTTCCTTCTGGGATGTTGTTATTCAACGTTTTGTACCTGCTCTCTAATCTGTTCTAAACTTTCTTTCGCTTGAACAACATACTGAGAAATTTCTGAGTCATTCGCTTTTGAACCAATTGTATTGATCTCGCGATTGATTTCCTGACTCAGAAAATTGAGACGTCGGCCTACCGAATTATCATTATTAACTGCTTTTCTGAAGAACTTAATATGTGATTGAGTACGGACAATCTCCTCGGTGATATCCATCTTATCCACTAAAACTGCAACTTCCATTTCCAGCCGATCGGGATCAATTTTGTCGCTATCAATCAAATCATTGATTCGCTCCAGGAGTTGTTCTTTAGTTTTGGCAGCACGCCCATCCGTTTTCTGTTGGATGATGTTCAGCATTTTTTCGATATGATCTAAACGCTGATTAAGGTCGTTTTCGAGTTGCTGACCTTCTTGGAGGCGCATGGTTTTAAGTTCTTCGGCTGCAGAATCCAGAGATTCTTTTGCAAGTTCTGCAATCAGTTTGAGCGTTTCTTCATCTTCTTCACGCGATTTAAAAATGTCATTAAACTGCAGGAATGTGCTTAATGATATTGGATCTTCAATGCCAGCCGCTTTGCGCAGGTTATTTAGCATTTCCGTATATCCGGCAACCAGATTTTCATTAAAAGTTATCTCAGGCTTCCCGGTATCCGATTTATCAACACGAACGGTAGCATTTACTTTACCGCGTTCCACATGTTCTTGCAGCTGCTCTTTCAGGTCGAACTCTTTATCCTGCAGAGTTTGTGGGAGCCTGAAAGAAATATCCAGGTATCGACTGTTGACCGATCTCAGTTCTACAGTCACAGTAATACCTTTGGAAGAGGCTTCTCCGCGCCCAAAGCCCGTCATTGAAGTAATCATAAATAATTATTACTCGGTGAGAATTTAATTTTGATCCTAAAGATAATAAAGTATGCTTCGCCACAAAATAACTTACTGTATAGACTGTACAACTTTTTGGGCTAGCTCTTCAGCTTTATCAAGTGTTGTACCTTCAGAATAGACGCGGATAATGGGTTCAGTATTGGATTTACGAAGATGGACCCATCCATCCTTAAAATCAATTTTTACTCCATCCGTAGTATCCGGATCATAATCTTTGTAAACGGTTTCGGCTTGTTCAAGAACGGCGTCGCCGTCGATATCGGCCAGTGGCATTTTGCTTTTACGCATGTAATAATCAGGCAGGCTATCGCGGTATTCCTGGGATGTGATATCGCGCTCGGCCAATAATTGGAGCATCATCGTCACACCAACAAGCGAATCGCGCCCATAGTGCAGATCCGGGTTGATGACTCCGCCATTCCCTTCTCCGCCGATTACTGCTTGCACCTCCTGCATTTTTTTAACCACATTAATTTCTCCAACCGCCGATCGGTAACAGAGTTGCCCATGTTTTTGGGCTACATCCTCTGCAACCCGCGAAGAGGACAGGTTCGTCGCACAGGCGCCCGTTTTTTTACTTAGGATGAAATCGAAAGCGGCTGCCTGGGTGTATTCTTCTCCAAAAAGATTACCTTCATTGGTAACGAGAGCCAAGCGATCTGCATCAGGATCAGTAACGATTCCCAGATCACAATTTTTCTCTTTTACCAGTGTACTGATATCTTCCAGATGTTCAGGCAGTGGCTCGGGATTATGGGCAAACAAGCCATTCGGTTCTTCATTAATCTGGTGAAGAGTATCAATGCCTAAAGCCTCAAGCAAGGCAGGTATTCCAATAGCTCCCGTCCCGTTCACCGGATCAAGAGCAATAGTAAAATTCTGTGATTCGATTAATTCTTTATCGATATAGGGCAGATTAAGGATTTTCTGGATATGGTAATTGAGGGCTTCATCATCTGTGCTCACCTCACCAACGCGATCATATTTTTGGTAAGCATAGGATTGTTCATCACTGATCTGAATAACTTTTTCCCCCTCTTCGGCATCCAAGAACTCGCTTTTACCATTCAAAAGTTTAAGGGCATTCCATTCCGCGGGATTATGACTAGCCGAGATGATGATCGCACCATCCGCATCGTGTTTGAGCACAGCCATCGCGACCGTAGGAGTAGGTACCACGCCAACTTTAACCACCGTACAGCCTACCGACTGAAGGGTAGAGGTTACAATATCTTCACAAATTTGTCCGGTGGCTCGTGTATCACGTCCCACCACTACTTTTCCGCTTTCTGCCCATGCTCCAAAAGCGGCCGTAAAACGTGTAATATTTTCAGGGGTAAGATCGGTTCCAAAAACGCCCCGGATACCCGAGACCGAAATCATTAAAGCCATAAAATAAATAATGTTAAAATGTCATCCTGAATTTGTTTCAGGATCTTAAGATTTATTACTAGAGATGCTGATCCGCCAGCTGGCAGACAGCACGCTTGAGGTTTAATTCTGTTTACTGAACATTGTCAACTGTTCATTGTTTTTTCGGGTTCCAGGTCTCTTCACGAACCCCAGCCTGCTTATTTTCGTATCGGGCCAGCACGAAGAAAAAATCCGAAAGACGATTCAAAAATTTTAGAGTCTCCTCTGAGATATCATCGGTTTCATTACATCGTACGGCAGATCGTTCGGCTCTTCTGCATACCGTGCGGGCAACATGCAGGGTAGCTCCGGCCTGAGACCCTCCCGGGAGAATAAAATTTTTCAGTGTTTCCAAATCTTCTTCCAGTTCATCAATAGCCTCTTCCAGGTACCGGATATCTTCTTCGCTTATGCGATTTATGCGAGCTTTTCTAGATGGCGGGGTTGCCAGGTCAGCTCCTAAAATGAACAGCATCTCCTGTATCTTACGGATAAACTTGGTTCCTTTATCAGACAATGCATAACTGGCAGCAAGTCCTACAAAAGAATTCAGCTCATCGACAGTTCCATAGGCGTCAATACGCTCGGTTGACTTTGAAACGCGTTTGCCTCCAAAAAGTGAAGTATCTCCGGAATCGCCTTTCTTTGTATATATCTTCATGATGTTATTCCTGATAAGAGTTTGATCACGCTAAAAGTACGGAGCCCGCGGCAGACTTTCAGGTTGAAAATTTTGGTTTCCCAATTGTGCTTTGGTTGAAAACTATTTCATTAATCCTGCATGGTCACAAAGCCCAACCCTGTTTGTTCAGATTTAATGCCATGATGTTCCAGCTTACCTAATTGTGCAGTAAATTCATTAGCCTGTTCAGCGCGGCACGCAAGCTCTAAGGTAACCTCTTCGAGATACTCGGCCTCCAGTTCTTTTAGGTCAAAATAATTTTTTAGCTGATCGATCTGGTTCTGCTGGTTATATGGATAGACAATTCTAAAATTGATCGTTGGAATTATCGTCAATAGTGTAACCTGGTCTATACAAAGCTTAGTTGTATTACCATAGGCATGTATAAGTCCCGATTTACCCAATTTGGTCCCGCCGAAATAGCGTATCACCACACAGCCACAATTTACAAGCTCAAACGATTTAAGCTGATTTAGAATTGGCAAGCCTGCCGTTCCGCTGGGTTCGCCATCATCCTGGGCGAATTCTTTAATCGCATTGGGATTGATTCGCCAGGCATAACAATGGTGCGTAGCATCGGGAAATTTTGATTTTATCCTGTTGAGTTCTTTTTCGAATTGTTCAACCGATCCCGCCGGAAAAAGATAGCCAATAAATTTAGATCCTCGATCCCGGAATTTTTCTGCTGTGGTTTCTTTTACAGTTTTCAATCGGTTAAAACAGATTGTCGTTTAAGATTAGTTAGGTCTGAAATTAGTAATCAAATAACAAATAACCATTACCCAATGTCTAAAAACAATTTAGAATATTTCTGAATAAGATTTTAAGGGGAAAACTATAGCCAGTATGCTTGCCTTTTAAGTGATTTCACCTCATCTTCAACCTTCGGAAACGAGGATCCGTTCATTGGCTATTACCGACGGATCAAAAACAGATAGAATTAATTATCAGACTTAACGATGCCATCATTTCTTAAAGCGCTAAAGTCTCAAGTCGGACGAAAATATATCACGGGAATCACGGGCATGGGCCTAATGATTTTTATTATTGAGCATCTCTACGGTAACTTGCTTTTATTTGCAGATTCTCAAGCTTTCAACATGTACACTTATGATTTGGAAAGCATGGGATGGCTGTTGTACATCGCCGAGGCCGGATTGGCATTATTCTTTATATATCACATATGTCTGGGAATATCGATTTGGTGGAACCGGCGAAAAGCCCGTCCTCAAGGTTATAACAAATATCAAAGTATGGGTGGGCCAAGCCATCAGACGATTTCTGCTAAGACCATGATTTTTACCGGGGTTGTATTGCTCATTTTCTTAGTGATTCACCTTAATACCTTTAAATTTGGCGATGCAAAAATGATCCCGGTTCCCGGCCATCCCGGAGAGCAGATGCGTGATATGAAAGCTTTGGTAATTAGCACATTCCAAAGTGCTGCATATACTTTTTCGTACATTTTTGTGATGATTTTGCTTGGTTTTCACTTGGGACATGGTTTTTGGAGTGCCTTTACGTCGCTTTCAATGAAACATAAAAAAGCGTCAAAAGTTATTTATAGTATTGGAATTCTTTTTGCCGTAGTGATGGCTGTCGGATTTCTTTTTATTCCACTCTACATTTATTTCACTGGTGGAACAGCGTTATAATTTCTTATTGATAGAACGCTAGCTGAAGCGGAAACAATAATTTTGATGATTCAAACAACCGTTTTACTCGTTCAAAAATTTAACTTGATCTGATTATGAACTTAGATCCCAAAGTACCCGATGGATCACTCGAAGAAAAGTGGTCTAATCATTTGGAAAATATTAAACTCGTTTCCCCCAATAATAAGCGGAAGCACAATGTTATCGTGGTCGGCACTGGTTTAGCTGGTGGTTCTGCGGCCGCAAGTCTTGCAGAGTTGGGGTATAATGTAACGAGCTTCTGCATTCAGGATTCCGCCCGACGTGCTCACAGTATCGCGGCTCAGGGTGGTATTAACGCAGCCAAAAATTATCCCAACGATGGGGATACAATCTGGCGCTTGTTTTATGATACGATTAAAGGCGGAGACTACCGATCTCGCGAATCAAATACTTACCGACTTGCAGAAAATTCAAATAAAATTATTGATCAGGCGGTAGCCCAGGGCGTGCCATTTGCACGTGAGTATGGTGGACTTCTGGCCAACCGTTCTTTTGGCGGCGTTCAGGTGTCCCGTACCTTTTATGCACGGGGACAAACGGGGCAACAGTTGCTTCTTGGAGCATACCAGGCAATGATGCGCCAGGTACACGAGGGCAAGATTGATTTGCATACACGTCACGAAATGCTAGATTTGGTTGTTATTGACGGTAAAGCACGTGGTATTATCACACGAGACTTAGTATCCGGTAAGATTGAACGCTGGATGGCAGATGCTGTTGTCTTGGCTTCCGGAGGCTATGGAAACGTCTTTTATCTTTCGACGAATGCCAAGAATTCCAATGTGACGGCGGCATGGCGTTGCCATAAACGGGGTGCTGCTTTTGGTAACCCCTGTTATGTGCAAATTCATCCGACCTGTATCCCGGTTTCCGGCCACTATCAATCCAAGCTCACGTTGATGAGTGAGAGTCTGCGTAATGATGGGCGTGTTTGGGTTCCGAAAGATGAGAATGACGATCGCCCGCCAAACGAAATTCCCGAAGAGGATCGATGGTACTATCTGGAGGATCGATATCCGGCCTTTGGAAATTTAGTGCCACGTGATGTTGCTTCCCGTAATGCGAAAATGGCATGCGACAAGGGGATGGGCGTCGGTAAAACGGGTCGTGCCGTTTATTTGGATTTCCGTGATGCTATCGAGCGAGACGGAAGAGACACGATCGAGGAAAAATATGGCAACCTTTTTGAGTTGTATGAAAATATTACAAATGAGAATCCTTATAAGGTGCCGATGCGCATTTTTCCGGCTGTTCATTATACGATGGGAGGCTTGTGGGTTGATTATAACCTGATGAGCAATATTCCAGGCTTGTTTGTGGCTGGTGAGGCAAACTTCTCGGATCACGGGGCCAATCGTCTGGGCGCCAGTGCACTCATGCAGGGACTGTCGGATGGCTATTTTATCATCCCTTACACCATCGGAAATTATCTTGCAGATGCTGATCTCAGTTCAGCAGATAAAGACCATGAGGCTTTTGATGAAGCAGCTAAAAATGCTCAGGACCATATTGATAAGTTGTTAAATGTGAATGGTGATAAAAGCGTTATTGATTATCACCGTGAGCTTGGACAGATCATGTGGGACAAAGTCGGTATTTCCAGAACAGAAGAAGGACTTAAGGAAGCGATTGAAGAAATTCAGGAAATGCGTGAAGATTTTTGGGAGAATGTACGTGTTCCGGGCGAAGCGACAAATTATAATAAGTATCTGGAGTTTGCCGGACGCGTAGCCGATTTCTTGGAACTTGGTGAATTGATGGCCAAAGATGCCTTGCAGCGGGATGAATCCTGTGGTTGCCACTTCCGTGAGGAGCATCAGAGCGAAAAAGGTGAAGCTGTTCGTAATGATGAGCAATTTTCATATGTAGCGGCTTGGGAATACCAAGGTGTGAATGGTGAGCTACAGGAGGAGATGCACAAAGAAGATCTTGAATTCAAATTTGTAAAATTAAAACAGCGCAGTTACGAGTAGTCTACCACTAAAGCACAAATACACAAAATTTGAATGTAAAAGATGGTCATACAGACTATAAACCAGTTCCTAATAAATTAAATACTTTAGGAAAAGAAATTGTCGATGCCTCATACAAAGTTCACAAAGCTCTCGGACCCGGATTGCTGGAAAAAATTTACGAAGCCTGTTTTTGTCATGAGCTTACAAAAAAGGGAATTAAGAACGTAAGACAAATAGATATTCCAATCAAATATGATGGTTTAGTTTTTGACGAAGGTTTGAGATTAGATGTATTAGTTGAAAATGAAATTATTTGTGAGCTGAAAGCGGTAGATGAAATTAATCCAGTTTGGGAAGCTCAGATTCTAAGCCACCTCAAATTATTGGATAAAAGACTTGGTTATTTAATTAATTTCAATGTTAAAAATATAGGAAAAGGCATTAAACGCTTTGTCCTTTGACAGTGTAATTTACTATAGCACATTAACAATAATTTTTTAGTTTTTTTGTGCTTTAGTGGCAAAAGAAAAAACAGAATTATGGCTGAAACAATGACAATCCACCTTAAAATCTGGCGTCAGGCCGGACCAAATCAATCGGGATCACTGGTTGATTACACACTCAACGAGGTTGATCCGAATATGTCCTTTCTGGAGATGTTGGACGTTTTGAATGAGAATCTGGTGGAAAAGGGCGATGAACCTGTTGAATTTGATTATGATTGCCGAGAAGGTATCTGTGGATCATGCGATCTGATGATTAACGGGAACGCACATGGTCCCAAGCCCCTAACCTGTTCTTGTGAATTATATATGCGGAATTTTTCGGATGGCGAGACAATCACAGTTGAACCATTCCGTTCCCAGGCATTTCCCGTGATCAAAGACTTGGTCGTAGATCGTTCTGCTTTTGACCGTATTATTCAGGCCGGCGGTTACGTCTCTGTCAAAACAGGGCAGGCTCCCGATGCCAATGCCATTTTGGTGGATAAAGAGGCCGCCAATACAGCTTTTGATTATGCAACATGTATCGGTTGTGGGGCCTGCGTAGCTGCATGTCCAAATTCGTCTGCTTCTCTGTTTACCGGGGCTAAGCTGGCGCATTTGAACCGTCTGCCTCAAGGCGAACCTGAGCGAAAGCAACGTACTGTGTCAATGGTTGAACAAATGGATAAAGAAGGATTCGGCGATTGTTCAAATTATGCGGAATGTGAGGCTGTATGTCCCAAGGGTATTTCCATTTCCGCTATTGCAGAGATGCGCCGCAACTATCTAAAGGCCGTATTTGCTGGAGAAGAAGCATAACGGTTTGTTATTTGTTAATTGTTAACAGCTATTAGTTATTGGTGTTAGGTATTAAGTATTACGCTTACTTACAAATAACTATTACACTAATAACCAATAACTAAGCTTACCGAATCTTCTCGATCATTTCATATGAGGTTTTAATTCCTTTAATCAAGGCAGAGCACAACCCATTGTGCTCCATCTCATTAAGCCCGGCGATTGTGCATCCTTTGGGCGTAGTAACCTTATCGATTTCCTGTTCGGGGTGTCCACCGGATTCCAGCAGCAGGGCAGAGGCTCCAAGCGCCGTTTGAGTTGCAATAAATTGTGCATCCTCGGCATGGAATCCCACCTCAATTCCCCCTTGCGAGGCAGCGCGGATATATCGCAAGAAGAAAGCCACGCCACAGGCATCGAGTACTGTTGCAGCTTCCATGAGATTGGTATCAATTAACAGCGTTCTGCCAATGGTATCGAAAAGTTCAGTGGTCACTTTTTCTGCTTCTTTATGAGCAGTTTTCTCAACACAGGTCATTGATTGGTTAATGGCTGCCGCTGTATTGGGCATCACGCGGATGATGGGGAAGCCAGAGCCAGTCAAATCTGCAATTTCTTCGTCTTTTAATCCCGTAATGGTAGAAATCAATACATGTTTTTTAGGATCTAATACGGCTTTGATTTCAGCAACTAATCCTTCAATTTGTGTAGGCTGTACGGCAAAAATAACAATCTCTGCCTCTTCAACAGCTTCTGCGTTATTGGATGTTACGGCAATGTCCTGTTCCTGAAGATATTTGATCTGCTCAACATTTCTTCGGGTTACAGTTACATTATATTTTTGAGTAGCCTCATCGGTTCGGGCTAAGCCTTTTGCCAAGGCCGTACCTAAATTCCCACCGCCAAGAATTACAACATTAGTTTTCATAGTTTTGGATATTAATTTAGCTTTAGTTAGTAATTTAGTTTCCGGCTTTTAAGCAAATATATACGTAGTAGGTGATGCGTAATACGTCATATTTATTTTTTGAAATTGATTTAAAAAATTGGCAGCCTTTTAACGAATAACGAATAACGAATAACGAATAACGAATAACGAATTATGCATTACGAAATACCTGCTCAAACTTTCTCCTAATCTCATCATTACAAAGGTTCCCAATACTTCCTTCATGGGTATGATCGACTTCAAAATCTGGCTCGAATGATTCTCCATTAATTGCCTGCCCAATTTGTTTGTACGCTTCCCTAAACGGAACGCCCTCTTGCACTTTTTTATTCACCTCTTCCACGCTGAACAGGTATTTATATTTGGGGTCCTCAATTATGTCATCATTGACTTCAATATTTTCAAACATAAGTTTGCTGATATCCAGGCAGGATTTCAGGGTTTCAACGGCCGGGAATAGCTTTTCTTTAAGCAGCTGAAAATCTCGGTGATAACCACTGGGAAGATTACTGGTGATCATAGTCAGTTCGTTGGGCAGCGACTGGATATCGTTACACTTGGCGCGTATTAACTCAAATACATCGGGATTTTTTTTGTGAGGCATGATACTGGAGCCCGTCGTGAGTTCATTTGGAAACGAAATGAATCCATAATTCTGGTTACAATACAGGCACATATCCATCGCCATCTTGGAAAGCGTTCCGGCAACGGCGCTAAGGCCAAAAGACGTAAATTTTTCAAGACGACCGCGACTCATTTGTGCCGCCACCGAGTTGTATTTCAAAGTATCAAATCCCAACAAGTCAGTCGTCATTTCTCGATCAAGAGGTAGCGAATTGCCATATCCCGCTGCCGATCCCAAGGGATTTTGATCCGCAATTTGATAAGCCGCATTTAGCTGATGTAGATCATCAATCAAAGATTCGGCATAAGCTGCAAACCAGAGACCAAATGAGGAAGGCATGGCAATCTGCATATGTGTATAGCCGGGAATAAGCACCTCTTTGTGTTGTTCACTTAGCTCAATAAGCTGATCAAAAAGGGCTTTTATTCCCTCCTTAATTTCATCAATCTGGTCTTTTACATACATGTGCAGGCAGACGAGCACCTGGTCGTTCCTCGAGCGGCCGGCATGAATCTTTTTCCCGACATATCCCAGTTTTTGGGTCAGCTCGTATTCGATCTTGGAATGAACATCCTCAAATTCTCTTTCGATGGCGAAGTTTTCTTCTTTAGCATCCCTGAGCATTCGATCCAGCTCAGAGCTAATTTGCTTCCATTCTTCATCATCCAGCAGGCCAACTTTATTTAGCATCTGAGCATGAGCCATGGATGCCCGGAGATCATATCCTGCAATTTGCAGATCCAGCTCCCGATCATTGCCAACCGTAAATCGTTCAATAAGCTCATTTGTTGATTGCTGTCCTTTGTCCCAGAGTTTCATGCTTTGTTAATTGTTATTGGTTATTAGTTAATTGAACTAGCTTTTTAAAAAAGCTCTTCGTGTCATGCTGAACCTGTTTCAGCATCTGTTGGTAGTATTATTTAGAAACCTTGACCTCATATAACGGTATTTAAGTCAGCTTCTAGTGAATTCTCCTATTCCAGTAGTTTGATGTATGTTTCAATCCCATACCTGATTTCATCTAGATATATAAACTCATCTGCCGTATGCGAACGTGCTGATCTCCCGGGACCAATCTTCAGCGAGGGTACCGACAGAAATGCCTGATCCGAAAGGGTGGGGGAGCCATATTTTTCCAGTCTTAATTTATCTCCGGCTTTAACGATTGGATGATCCAGCGGGATAAATGAGGGATTCAATCGAATCGATCTCGGATGCACCGTTGATTGAATATGATCCTTAATCACTTCCAGAATCTCTTTATTTGTGTAAGCATCGGTGCTACGAACATCCACCGTAAAATCACAGGTATCTGGGACGACGTTATGCTGACTGCCAGAGTGGATGACAGTTACCGTCATTTTTACCGGTCCCAGCGTTTTGGACTTTTTTGAAAATGTATGAGTTCGAAACCATTTGATATCCTGCATTGCTTTATAAATAGCATTTTCCCCTTCTTCCCGTGCAGCATGACAGCTGACTCCTTTTGCCGTGCAATTGAGCACCATCAGTCCCTTTTCGGCCACGGCCATCCGCATTTGCGTCGGTTCACCTACAACGGCACAATCGATATCAGGAATTTTATCCAAAACAGAGACGATGCCATTATCTCCCGAAATTTCTTCCTCAGCGGAAGCAACCAAAACTAGGTTATAATTGAGATTTTTTATTTTGTGAAAGTGAACAAACGTAGCTATAAGCGAGGTGAGCGGGCCGCCGGCATCATTTGATCCCAACCCAAAAAGTTTCCCATTTTCAATGATCGGTTCAAAGGGTTCTTTCGTATATCCTGAATTAGGTTTAACCGTGTCGTGATGGGAGTTGAGCAATATTGTTGGTTTGGTATTGTCAAAATACTTGTTGGTCGCCCAAACATTATTGATGTGGCGATTAGTTTCTATTCCTTTACCCACCAGAAATTGTTGAATAAGGTCAGCAGTATTAGTTTCTTCTTTCGAAAATGAAGGCGTAGAAATCAAATTTTGTAATAGTTTGGTGGCTTCTTCAAATAACTGGTTCATAGGGCAAGATCGGTTCCAATTTTATTTGTAAGGTTTTTAGCGTGTTTGATATAAACGCTCTGTACATTTTGTCCTAACGCTTCAAAAGCGGTGTCCAATTTAGGTATCATTCCTTCGTGGATACTGCCATGTTGCTTTAAATTTTCAAATTGCTCTTCGGTAAGATGATTGATCAGTGAACTATCATCGTCAACATCTTGCAGCACACCGACCTTCTCAAAACAATAGGTCAGCTGCACATCATATTTTTTGGATAAGGCTATGGCCAGGGCAGAAGCAATGGTATCCGCATTGGTATTCAGCAATTGCCCTTGATTGTCGTGGGTGATTGCCGGAAAGACAGGCACAATTTGTTCATCCAACAGTCGCTGAATGAAATATGCATTTACTTCATCCGGATTGACGTCACCCACAAATCCGTAATCAACTTCGGCAGTCGTTCTTTTTGTAGCGGGGATAGTGTTTAGGTCAGCGCCCGATAATCCCAGAGCATTGCATGATAATCCCTGTAGCCCGGCAACAATATTCTTGTTAATCAGACCGGCATAGACCATGACCGCCACATCCAGGGCAGGTGCATCGGTGATACGACGACCTTGATTCATTTGTATGGGGATGTCCAATTTCGCGCATAAATCTGAAGCTAAATTTCCACCTCCGTGCACCAATATTCTGGGGTCATCAATTTGGATAAATTCCTGAAGAAAATCATCCAGGCGGGGTTTATTATTAACGATATTTCCCCCGATTTTAATGATATTAAGTGTTTGCATTATAAGTCCTCCAGGATGTTTTGAATCACTGCTTGCGCGGCATATTCACGATTTTTGGCCTGCTCGTACACCATTGAATGGTCAATAACTTCATCGGTTGCGACTACATTTCTGCGGATTGGAAGACAGTGCAGAAATGTACCGTTATTGGTCAGGTTCATTTTCTCTGCGGTAACCGTCCATTCATCCTGAACCTTTGGCGTTTGTCCGTAATGACTAAAGCTGGACCAGTTTTTGGCATAAACGAAATCAGCGTTTTGCAAGGCCTCATTTTGATCATTCGTGATGGGAATACCTTCCGTAAATTCTTTGCTCAATTCATAACCTTTGGGATGAGTCAGCGTAATATCTGCCTCCGTTTTAGGGATCCATTCCAGGAAAGAATTAGCAACAGCCTGCGGCAATTTTTTGGGATGCGGAGCCCAGCTAAGCACTATTTTCGGCTTTTTTATTCCCGAGGCTGCTATGGTTGCCATATCTGTCAGAGACTGCAGCGGATGCAGCGTAGCCGATTCCAGGCTGATTACAGGCACCGAAGAATATTTCAAAAAATTATTCAGGACTTGTTCTTCATAATCCTCCTTAGAATCTTTCAGGTTTGCAAAAGTACGAACACCCATAATATCGCAATAGCCACTTATGACCTGTACAGCGTCTCTAATATGTTCCTGGGTCGAGCCGTTCATTACGGCCCCATCCTCAAATTCGATGTTCCATGAATCGGCATTGATGTTCATCACAATGACATTCATACTTAGGTTATTGCCAGCTTTTTGCGTGCTTAGCCGTGTCCGCAAACTGGGATTAAAAAAAATCAGAGCCATCGTTTTGCCTTGACCCAAGTTTGATTGGCTCCTATTCTCTTTAATATCGAGAACCTCTTGAACAAGTTCTTGGGGATGCGGGACATCGTTTACGGATGTAAAGTTCTTCATTGTAATGGTTGAGGTTGTTCTAAAGCATTTTGCATTGCGTTGATAAATTGATCGGTCTCTTTCCTTGTAATATTCAACGGTGGCAGTAAGCGCAGAACATTGGGATTCGAAGACACGCCGGTGACCACTTGTTCTTCTTCGATCAGCTTTTGCCGGAGTTTTTTTACCGGAAAAGGGAATTCTACTCCGAGCATCAGACCTCTTCCACGCACTTCTTTGATCTGTGGAAGATCAGACAACTGTTGCTTGAAATAACTGCCTACTTCAGCGGCATTGCGGATCAGCTGCTCATCTTCGATGACTTCAAGCACAGCGGTAGCGGCAGTACAAGCAAGGTGATTACCGCCAAATGTAGATCCCAACTGCCCGTACCAGGGTTCAAAATCAGGACTCAACAGCGTTGCGGCAAAAGGAAAGCCGTTACCTATGCCTTTGGCGATAGTGATAATATCCGGCTTGATGCCGGCATGCTGGTGTGCAAAGAATTTACCCGTTCTTCCGGCACCGGACTGGATTTCATCACAAATCAGCACCGTGTTATGTTCCTTGCAAAGCTCACGAGCCTGCTGTAAAAAGACATCATCAAAAACCCGGATACCGCCAATGCCTTGTATCGGCTCAATAACAACTGCGCTGATATCGCCCTTGTTGAGCTCATGGTCCAATCCCACAAGGTCATTGAAGTCCAGGAAGACAACCTTATTATTTTCATTGATGGGAGCTCGGTATCTTTCATCATCCGTGACGCCAAGAGCATTGCTTGTTCGGCCATGGAAAGCTTTATCGAAGGAAATAACTTTTGATCTACTATTTTGAAAGGATGCCATTTTAAGGGCATTTTCGACGGATTCTGCTCCCGAGTTACTGAAAAAGATCTGGTAGTCATCATAGCCAGAGAGCTGGCCCAGTTTTTGTGCAAATTTCTTTTGCAGTGGATTTTGGACCGAGTTCGAGTAAAACCCAATATTCTGCAACTGTTCGCTGATTTTATTGACGTAATGTGGATGCGAATGGCCGATCGAAATCACCGCGTGTCCGCCATAAAAATCCAGGTACTTATTGCCGTCCTGGCAATAAACGTAAGCACCTTTGGCTTTTACGGGTTCCAAGTCTAAGAGGGGATATACGTTGAAGATTTCCATGCTAAAAGTGAGTGGGTTTAAGTTGAAGTCCGGTGGTTTCATTCCAACCGAACATGAGGTTCATATTCTGTAACGCCTGTCCCGATGCGCCCTTCAACAGGTTGTCGATGATGCTGGTAACAAGTAGCTGTCCATCTTTTTTCTGCAGATGAAGCAGGCATTTATTCGTATTGACGATCTGCTTGAGATAGAGTGGTTCCTGACTAATATGCACAAAAGGAGCATCCTCATAAAATTGGGAATAAAGGGATTGAGCATTTTCCAGTGAAAGATCAGTTTCGGTATAGGCCGAGACAAAGATACCGCGGGCAAAATCACCGCGTACCGGGATAAAGTTTAGCTTTGCCCCAAAAGATGGAGACAGCTGTTTGAGACTTTGTTTGATTTCTCCAATATGCTGGTGATCCAGCGCTTTATAAATTGAGACATTATTGTCGCGCCAGGTGAAATGGGTCGTCTCGCGCAATGAGCTTCCGGCCCCGGTTGAGCCGGTAATTCCGTGAATGTGCACATCATTATTAAGTGCAGATGCATATGCCAGGGGTAGCAAGGCCAGCTGAATAGCCGTGGCAAAACAGCCCGGATTGGCGATGTTATCCGCTTGAGAGATCTCTGACTTTTGCAACTCCGGCAATCCGTAAATGAAAGTACGAGTATCAAATTTGTTAGTTGAAGATAGTCGAAAGTCGCGACTTAGATCAATAATCCTCGTATCCTGGAATACGGGATTCGCGTTAAGAAATTTGGTAGAGTTTCCGTGCCCTGTGCACAGGAAAAGCACCTCTATATCGGGATTGATCTCCGAGCTGAATATGAGATCTGTTTCTCCCAGCAAGTCCTGGTGTACGGCTGTTACCGGGTCTCCTGCGCGACTGGTACTGTAAACAAAATCAATTTTGGCTTTTGGATGGTTGATCAGCAAGCGAATGAGTTCGCCGGCTGTATATCCTGTTCCGCCAACAATTCCAACATTAATCATAGCTATTCACTGATGTATGTATATTAATTTGATTGGACAGAATTTTGGCGAACCCCTTCACATCCTGACCGCTCCAGGCTTTATTCATTTCTCCATAATCACCAAATTTGGCATTCATTAAATCATTCGGTGAAGAAATTCCTTCGAGTTCAAATCGATAAGGATGTAAAGCGATATTAACCGCTCCGGATACATTTTCCTGGGTATCACCAAGGAAGGTTTCGATATTCCTCATGACGGGATCCAGGTATTGTCCCTCATGCAATAATATTCCGTACCATTCAGACAGCTGATCTTTCCAATAGAGCTGCCATTTGGTGAGTGTATGTTTTTCTAACAGCTGGTGAGCTTTAATAATAATCATCGGAGCGGCTGCCTCGAAGCCCACGCGACCTTTGATACCAATAATGGTGTCGCCGACGTGGGTATCGCGTCCGATAGCATAAGCAGATGCCAGTTTTTCCAGTTTTTGAATAAGTTCTACGGGAGATAATTCCTGTCCATCCAAACCTGCAGGTTCTCCCTTTTCAAATGTAAGTGAGATGGTTTGCGATTCCTGTCTTTCCAGTTGACTGGGCCAAGCCTCCTCGGGCAGCGGTTGATCGGAAGTAAGCGTTTCAGCACCGCCTACGCTGGTTCCCCAAAGTCCCTGGTTAATCGAATATTTGGATTTAGCCCAATCGAATTCGAAGCCCTGATCTTGCAGGAATCCCACTTCTTCATCCCGACTTAATTGTTGATCGCGGATAGGAGTGATGATCTCCAAGTCCGGGGCAATAACATTAAATACTAAATCGAAACGAACCTGGTCATTGCCGGCCCCGGTGCTGCCGTGAGCGATGGCATCGGCGCCGATTTTCTGAGCAAATTTGGCAATTGCCACGGCCTGAAAAACACGCTCGGAACTTACCGAAAGGGGATAAGTATGATTCTTCAACACATTACCAAAGATTAAAAATCGAATCACTTTCTGATAGAAATCTTCGGTTTGTTCAATATTTTGATGTGTATCGGCTCCAAGATGGTAGGCATGTTGTTCTTTTTTTTCGAGTTCCTTCAGATCAAAGCCGCCGGTGTTGACTAGCACCGTGTGAACTTCGGCATTATACGTTTGCTTGAGGTATGGCACGCAGTAGGAGGTATCAAGTCCGCCGCTGAAAGCAAGAACAATTTTTTTCTTATTATTCATTTTAGGGAAAGTTTAAAGTTGAATATGGATTTTGTTTTACGCTGTAGATTTCTTTGATGCAGCCGCAGAAACCGTTTGAAACTTTCCCATCGTTTTGCTTTCTGGTCCTCTTTATCCTTGTTTTTATGTTGCTTCTCTTCTTTTTCAGGGTCATAAAGCATCCCCGTACATAAGCAACCTTTTCGTTCTTTGCTCGTCAGGATGTCGTAATTGGGACAGCTTTGGCATCCTTTCCAGAATTTTTCGTCTTGCGTCAACTCCGAAAAAGTGACGGGCTTGTAGCCCATATCAGAATTGATTTTCATTACGGCCATGCTGGTCGTGATTCCGAATATTTTGGCATCGGGATATTTTCCTCTGGAAAGCTTGAAGATGCGTTCTTTTATTTTTCGGCCTACCCCCAGTTTGCGATAATGCGGATGCACGATAAGTCCCGAATTGGCTATGTATCTATCGTGATCCCAGTTTTCGATGTAACAAAATCCGACCAGTTGTCCGTTATCCTGATCAACGGCGACAACCGCTTTGCCTTCTACCATCTTAGATTTGACATATTCGGGTGCTCGTTTGGCAATGCCCGTGCCGCGCTGTTTGGCAGCTTTTTCCATCAGATCACAGATTTCCTCGGCATAGGGAAAATGTTTTTTGTTGGCTATTGTGATAGTAATGTCCATTGTGCAGCAATGGTTGATTCAGAAATCAGCGGTAAATAGCACTATTACGCTGATAAGTTTTAGTGAAAAGATTTAGGGTGGTCGTACGGAGTAGTACAATTACATGTACCCTCCTAAAGGAGAGTTAGTGTTGAGCCCGGAGGGCCCGCGGCCGTGCTGCAAATGGACGAAACGGAAACGCAGATAGGCGTGCAACAGATCGACTGTCGCTGAATAAATTGATATGTGTCCCGTTTGTTTTCATTGGAAGACTAAAAGTAAGGGTTCTTCAGAAAAACGCAAATTGATTTTTAAAATTTTTGAAATATGAATTAATCCTTCAACTTATGATGGGAGTAATCAAGCCTTGTTCATAGATTTAGAAAGGTGTGCAACCTCTTATTTTAGATTTTATCACATTCATTTTATGATTTCAATCTCATATTTGTCCAGCAATCCGATGACTTCGGGTATAGAAAATTTTGCCTTTTTAATTTTATTTATTTCGGGATCAATGGAGTAGTTATAAGATGTACTGAAATCAGCTTTTTTTAAGATAGTATTAACGAAGGTTGCTCTTGTCAGATCGCAATTATCAAAAGTGGAGCCTGTTAAATCACATTCGGTAAAATCTGTTTCGTGTAACTGCGTATCCTTGAAAGTTGTTTTCTTGATTTTTGTTTGGTAAAACGAGCAGTGATCTAGCTGACATCTCTCAAAACTGAGCGATAGCCCAAATTTGTTACAGCTATCAAACTGGAGCCCTAACAGTTTGCAGTCAACAAATCTAACCTCGCGAAAAGCCGTTTGTTGAAGTTTAGCCAGACTCAAATTACAACTGCTAAAGTCGCAGTCAATAAATTTGATCTCCGAAAGGTCGGTTTCGGAAAAGTTACAGTCTTTGAAGCTACAATTCTCGTATTCGCCTTTTTGCAGGGGGCTGTCCTGAAAATTAGTGTTGCTGTACGTTTCACCAGCAACAAAGACCGGTTCCATCATTGTTTGAATTATTTGAATTACGCTTTTGGGGAATGGGCTTTTATAACATCCCAAATAAAAAGGAAGGTAACACAATTTTAAACAGCTATAAATTGCCTTATCGAGGGGAGGTTACCTTCCTTAATAAATAATTATTTTACCAGATCATTTAACCGCAACCGGCAGCTGATAACGTGTTGTATCCCATGTAAGCTGCATCATAGGTGAACTGGCCGTAGTGTCAAAGGAGATAGTAAACATTTCGTAAGGTTGTCCCGCATCTGTCTTTTCCATATCGATACGGGATAAATCCTGGTCTTTGTGATATTCGGTTCCCCATTGACCGGTTTGTTTGTTAATAATCAACGTCGCGGAATCGGGAGTGTAAATGCTATACAATGTATAGGTTCCGGCAGGAACGGTAGTGCCGTTGATTTTCAGATCCTGATCGGTAGAAAACTGGGTTGCTGCATTGGCACCGGTTCGCCAGACTTTATTCCATGGAACCAGACTGCCCCAAATCTTACGTCCCCGCTTCGAGGGGCGACTGTAAATTACTTGAAGATGGGTTCCGCTGATCGTAGCATCAACAGTATCTTTGGGCGAAGCAACAGGCAATCCATTACCCTTGGCATCCATGGTAGCAAACTTAGCGGCCATCGGTTGAAGATCACCGGTTTTAAGCTTCGTAACGGTTTTTACGGTCGAATTCTTCGCCGAAAACCAGGTAATCTTTCCTTGGTCATTTACCGTAAATGGATAGGAAACTCCAAATATCTTAATGGCCAGTGTATCGCCGCCCATTTGGGTAAGGGGGGCGGAAATAATCCGTTGTGATCCTGGGGATATAATATTTACGGTGTATCCTGAATCTCCATTAATGTCTGTAGCCTGACTTACGGCTTGTGTTAGCGTACCTATAGAAGGTGGAAAGGTGCCTATGCCGGGTATGGCACCAGACGGCACATTTAATGTATAAGTGGTATCTATATCCTGTCCACGCTGCCATTTGCCACTCATCTGAACCGTAGCAACGGTGTCGTTTATCGTTACATCCAAACTCTTGGAAGCAGGACCATCGGGATTCTTTTCCGGCGTGCTCCAGGTTACTGAGAGATTACTAACGGATCCGTCTGATGCTAACTGGGCGTTGTAATCCCCAACTTGGGTGGCCGGCATGCGGCTTAGATATTGTCCGTGGAAGCCGTGGGATTCTCGAACGAGGGTTTCCGCAGAAAGGGTATCACTACCAAGTGTGCGCACATAAACAGTATTCTCTTGTTCTTTTTGTTGACAGTTTACCATGAATAGCACAAGCAGCAAAGCAGACAGTAAAAGCGATAATTTCGTTTTCATAATAATCTGGATTAATCCTCGGTTAATGAATTTCTTTTTTAGTATCCCCATGATAATTAATGAGTTACAATTTTAAATTTAAGGTATTTACTGTATTAAGCAATTTATAATTATGCAGTAAGAGGCCTGAATAACGACAAGCATTGTTAACAGGATTGGCAAATTGAAATATGGGGATAGAGTCCACCGATCAGATGGACTCTATATTCTATTCCCTGACGATTAATTATCTGCTGGTTTCCAGGTATTATTGGACCTATTCACATCTGGTAAGTTCAGGTTAGGATCAATCGTTACCGAATCGATTTTGCTGTTTGAATCATACCTGAATGTCCAGTGGCCTCCACGCTGCCAAATTTCAACCGGTAATTCTTTTATTCCGCTATTGCCGTCAGACTCCCAAACTTTTACAGTTACTGGCATCACCATCTGGTTATTATTTTTGATGGTGATAAGTGAACCGTCGGCGGGATTCTGATTTGCGTAATGTACATCTTCAACCGCCTGATCCAGCGTCCAGGTTTTATAAAACCATTCTTTCCAAAACCAGTTCAGGTCTTCACCAGTAGCATTATTCATCGTGCGAAAGAAATCCTTTGGGCTGGGATGTTTATAGGCCCACTGTTTGATATACTGCTGAAATGCATAATCAAAGGCCTCTGGACCCAGGATATCTTCACGCAAGATATGAAGACCAACGGAAGGCTTACTATAAGCGGCTCCACCCAAGTTACCAGTCTTAAGATAATCAGCATAGGTCATGATGGGCTGGGTGTCTTTTGAAGTCATATAACGAAGAATGTATTGCGTATTAAAATCGTGGGCAAACTCTCCATTATTAAATTCTTGGGTCGCATAGAAATTGATGAATGTATTGAAACCTTCATCCATCCAGGCGTAACGGCGCTCGTTGGATCCTACAACCATAGGAAACCACGTATGACCAAACTCGTGAGTGGTTACGCCCCAAAGTCCGCCGCCTTTGCTGTGCAGGCCACAGAAAACGAGGCCTGGGTATTCCATCCCGCCAACGGGTCCGGCCACATTAACAGCAACAGGATAGGGATAGGTGAAGTCCCATTTTCGGGAGTAATATTCCAAGGTGCCTTTTACAAATTCAGTTGCACGTCCCCAGGCGTCTTGACCGGCACTTTCCGGCGGATAGACTGACATAGCCAGGGCCGTTTTGTCTCCAGGCAGGTTGACCCGTGCGGCGTCCCAGGCAAAAGCCGGAGATGCAGCCCATGAGGCATCTCGTGCATTGTGAATTACATAGTGCCACTTGAGGCGCCCGCTTTGAACCGGACGAGTATTGGCATTATCCACTTCCCCGGGCTTTCTTATGGCAATGGTCTGATCGCTGTGGCGGGCTTGTTCAAGGCGACTTCGTTGCGGTTTGGTAAGCACATCCTGTGGATTTTGCAGCTTGCCGGAAGCTACCACGATATAGTTCCAGGGTGCATCAATCGTCACATCAAAATTGCCGTATTCCAGGTAGAATTCCCCGGCTCCCAAAAAGGGCAGTGTGTTCCATCCGCGGATATCATCATAGACGGCCATACGCGGGTACCATTGCGCGATTTCATAAAGCCAGCCGTGATCGGTTTTCATCCGGCCCATAATATCAACGCCATACTTTGGGACCGTAAAAGCGTAGTTTATTTTGATACGAATTTTTCCTCCTTTGGGCTGTAAAGCTTCAGGCAAGCGAAGTTGCATACGTGTATCCGAAATAACATAATCCGCTTTATGAAAGGTGCCATTGCGGCTAACTTCGACCGATTTGATATCATATCCGCCATAATATTGGCGCGGCGCGTAACTGCGTCCACCGGCAGGCGTTGTGGCAACACCACGGGAATCCTTTTTGTACAGATTTTGCTCGAGTTGCAACCACAGATTATTCAGCTCATCGGGACTATTATTGGTGTAACTGATGACTACGGTGCCCGAAATGCGATGATTGGCATCATCCAATGAGACATCGATATTGTAATCCGCATGGTTTTGCCAGTACCGCGGACCGGGAGAACCATCGCCGTTTCGATAAGCTGTGCGCGGGTCATTCAGGAATGTTGGGTCAAAGGTTTTATGCGGGTTGTAGCCCTGTTGAGCAAATACGTTCTGGGTTAAAAAGATGAAGGCCAGACAGATAAAAAAGCCCGGTTTCAACAACCGGGCTTTGAGTGAAGATGAATTCATAAACGACAAATAAAATTAGAATTATTGCCCCATCGGCTTCCAGGTATTATTGGAAAGTTTTACATCAGGCAACTGGTTATTGGGATCAATTTTAACAGAATCAATTTTGCTGGTGGAGTTGTATTGGAAGGTCCATGTACCGCCACGCTGCCAAATTTCAACCGGCAGATCCTTCGTTCCGCTATGTCCGTTGGATTCCCAGACCTTGACCGTTGCCGGCATTACCATTTGGTTATTGTTCTTGATGGTAATATAAGCCCCATCCGATGGGTTCTGATTTTTATAGTGCACATCTTCTACCGACTGGTCAAGCGTCCAGGTAGTATAGAACCACTCTTTCCAGAACCAGTTCAGGTTTTCTCCCGAAGCATTGTTCATGGTGCGGAAGAAATCTTTGGGCGTCGGATGTTTGAAAGCCCAGTCATGGGTGTATTTTCGGAATGCGTAATCAAATCGGTCTGGACCCAAAATATATTGACGCAGAATATAAAGTCCTAAACCTGGCTTATTATAGCCGATCAATCCGACTTCATCACTGGCATCGGGACGCGTCATAATGGGGTCGTTTTCTTCCTCCATATTATCTGCTAATTTCTCCGGATCAGTAACCCAGGGCGCATAGTTGCCCCATTCTCCGTTATTGAAATTTTGCGTGGAAAGAATATCGATGAAGGTGTTAAACCCTTCATCCATCCAGGCATAACGGCGTTCTTGGGAGCCTACTGTCATGGGATACCAGTTGTGCCCGTATTCGTGGGTAATCACATTCCAGAGGCGAGCACCGGAATCCTTCCAGGCGACAAAAACAATACCGGGATATTCCATGCCGCCACCCGGCTCAACGGTGCATACCGCTGTATCCCAGGGATACTCGAACCATTGTTTGGAATTGTATTCCAGCGTCTTTTTGACGTATTGGGTAGCCCGGTTCCACATGTTTTTGCCCATACTTTCTTTGGGATAAGCCGACATTGCCAGGGCCTTTCGTCCGCTCGGCAGGTTGATGCGGGCGGCATCCCAGATGTAAGCTTTAGAAGCCGACCAAGCAATATCGCGTGCATTCTGGATGTTGAAGTGCCAGGTCAGGGTGCCGCTGTGCTTGGGACGCATATCTTTATCGCCGACTTCATCAGCTTTGATGATGGATACGGTCTCATCGCTATTACGTGCTTTATCCAGGCGTTGTTGCTCTTCTTGAGTGAGCACGTCCTTCGGGTTTTGTAGTTCTCCGGATCCCACAACAATCATATCCCACGGTACGGTTACGTAATAATCGAAGTTGCCGTATTCGAGGTAGAATTCCCCGGATCCCAGGTAGGGCAGGGTATTCCATCCGCGAACATCATCATAGACGCACATGCGCGGGTACCACTGCGCGATAGAAAACATAGGACCGTCTTTCGACTCCATGCGTCCCGTACGCAAAAAGCGTGGGCTTACATTATAAGCGTATTCGATGTTCATCTGTACTTTACCGCCTTTGGCTTTCAGCGTCTCCGGCAGTTTAATCTGCATACGGGTCCCTGCAATACGGTAGTCTGCTTTAACCGTTTTTCCGTTCTGTTTTACAGTGACGGAAGTTATATCGTAACCATACTCCTTGCCATTTGAGGAAGCGTTTCCTCGCATACTTCGGGATTTCCCATTTTTGCTGAATATATTTTGATCCAGTTGTAGCCAAACATAGGGCAAGGGATCAGGACTGTTATTGGTATAGTTAATCTGATCGGTAGCCGAAATGCGGCTTTGCTCCGGATCCAGCTTCACATGGATCTGGTAATCAGCTTCGTTTTGCCAATAAGCGGGACCGGGAGCCCCACTTCCGCTTCGGTATTGTGTACCGGGATTATTCAAAAACGTGGGATCAAACGTCTTATGCGAATCGTATCCCTGACTTTGAGCTGAGGCAATCGAAGTAACCGCAAAAGTCAAAAGCAGGAAAATAGAATAGATACGTGTTTTCATATTATCCAATTTTAAGGTTGTAATTCCAGTTGTTTATTGGTCACCTCCCATAGGCGTCCAGGTATTATTATCAAGATTGATATCTGGCAGTTGGTTATTGGGATCGAGCTTAACGGAGTCGATCTTGCTGGTAGAATTGTATTGAAAGGTCCATGTGCCACCGCGCTGCCAAATTTCAACAGGCAGATCTTTGGTCCCAGTGTTTCCGTTGGACTCCCATACCTTAACCGTGGCAGGCATCACCATGCGATCGTTATTTTTGATGGTAATATAAGCTCCTTCTGATGGGTTTTGGTTTTTATAATGCACATCCTCAATCGACTGATCAAGCTTCCAGGCTTTATAGAACCATTCTTTCCAGAACCAGTTCAGATTTTCGCCGGTGGCATTGTTCATCAGGCGGAAGAAATCTTTGGGTCGGGGATGTTTGAATGCCCATGCATCAATATACTGTCGGAAAGCATAATCGAAGCGATCTTTACCGACTACGAGATTCCGAAGGATATTCAAGCCTAGTGCGGTTTTCCGATAATAAAGTCCATAATGATTCATGCCGATTGCATCGGGTCGAGTCATGAGAGGTTCATCGTTGCGTTTAAGCGCACCGGCTAGTCTATGGGCATTGTTGCCGCCATGATAGGTGTATTCACCATTATTGAAAAGTTCAGTAGCACGTCCGTTAATATAAGTATTGAAGCCTTCATCCATCCACATATAGCGGCGTTCGTTGGTACCTACCGTCATCGGGAACCAGTTATGACCGATCTCGTGGGTAGTCACGCCCCAGAGACCGCCGGCTTTGGCTTTCCAGCTACAGAATACAATGCCCGGATATTCCATACCACCGGCAACTCCAGCGATATTGGTAGCAGAATTCCAGGGAAATTCATAGAAGTGCTTGGAATAAATTTCGATGCTTCTTTTTAAATACTCAGTAGAGCGTCCCCAGGCTTTTTGGCCGGCACTCTCTTCGGGATACATCGACATTGCGATAGCTTTGCGACCGCTGGGCAGGTTTACGCGGGCCCCGTCCCAAATAAACGCTCGGGAAGCAGCCCAGGAGACGTCTCGAGAGTTTTTCATCTTGAAATGCCAAGTCAGTGTTCCGTGATCAACCGGACGCATATCCTTGTTGCCGACTTCATCAGGTTTGATGATGGAAACCGTTTCATCACTTTTGTGGGCTTTATTCAAGCGGTCAAGCTCTTCTTGCGTAAGGACGTCTTTAGGATTTTGCAGTACGCCCGATCCGCCAACAATCATATCCCAGGGTACCGTTACGTAATAATCGTAATTGCCGTAATCCTCGTAAAATTCACCGAGTCCGAGATAGGGCAGCGTTGTCCATCCGCGAATATCATCATAAACTTCCATGCGCGGATACCATTGAGCCAGCTCATAAATCCAGCCATTCTTGGTTTTCAACCGGCCCATCCGGTCGGAGCCGTACTGCGGAATTTTAAAATTGTAATCAATGCTGACTTTAACTTTGCCACCCTGGGGTTTAACGGGGTTATCAAGCCGTACCTGCATACGAGTGTCTGTGATGCGATATTCCGGCTTATAAGTCTGGCCGTTCATGGTAACCGTGACCGAACTGATGTTTTCGCCGCCCTTAAAACCTCGGATTCCAAAACGATCGCCATTAATCGGGGTTGTTTTGTTACCACGAGAAGAAGGCTTAAATAGATTCTGATCAATTTGCAGCCACAGGTAGTCCAGCTTATCAGGGCTATTATTGGTATAAGAAATATCGGTTGTGCCGCTGATAGTAGTATCCTGCTCGTCCAGAGAAACATGAATTTCGTAGTCCACGCTATTCTGCCAATATTCTGGACCAGGAGTTCCATCCCCACTTCGATAAGCAGTACCCGGATCATTCAAAAATGTGGGATCAAATGTTTTATGAGAATTGTATGATTTTGTTTGCTGCGCCCATAGTGTGCCCGATACAACAAAGCATAATAGAAAGACGCCTATAAGATATCGTAATGGTTTCATCATTATAGATTGATTTGGTTAATAATGTATTAGATTCTTGTCATTGGAAAGCAAGCGCTGCGATAGATATTTAGTTTGTGGCGAATCAAGATTGGAGGTTGAAATTATATGATATTTGCAAAGCTGGAAGAGCAATGAGAGAAAAATATTCGTTGCAATAATATCGCCGTCGATGTTCATAATAGAAACATATTTTCGCCTACTAAACCAACGCAAACATAATAGAAATAACTATTAATATTTGTAAAATTAATGACATAAATTCAATAGCTTATTTGGATTATTAATCCCGGCGCTTATGTTCGAGTTTAGGTTTTTCGTAAGTCGGTCAGATTAGCAAAAATTTTATATCTTGAGCACTATGGATATACAGCTGCCGGAGCAGGCATTTGAAAATTTAAGAAATTACTGGGGATACGATTCCTTCCGTCCGGGGCAGGATCAAGCAATTGCTTCAGTGCTTGAAGGACATAATACGCTGGTCTTATTTCCTACCGGGGGAGGCAAATCGCTCTGCTATCAGCTGCCGGCCACGATTTTTGACGGTTTGACAGTGGTGATTTCCCCATTGATTGCCCTGATGCAGGACCAGGTACAACAGCTTAACGATCGCGGCATTTCGGCAACTTTTATTAACAGCACTATTTCATCATGGGAGATTGAGCAGCGGTTAGTGAATGCCCGCAATGGCATGTATGATCTTCTGTATTGCTCTCCCGAGCGTCTCAAGACGAATCTTTGGCAAGCAGAGCTGCCCAATCTCGATATCATGCTGGTAGCCGTGGATGAAGCGCACTGTATTTCTGAGTGGGGGCACGATTTTCGTCCCAGCTACCGCGATATTCTCCCTTCTATGGAACCGATTGCACAGGATGTAACTTGGTTAGCATTGACGGCCACGGCCATACCAGAGGTCAGAGATGATATCCAGAACAATCTTGGATTTGAAGAACCGGTTGTTGTCGCGAAGGGATTTGAACGGCCAAATCTTAAGTGGTGGGTGACTAAGAGTGAGCAGAAAGACCAAAAACTTTTGCAGGCGGTCAAACAAGCTGCACCTCATGGATCAGGTCTTGTTTACGGGGGCACCCGCCGAAACTGTGAGGAGCTGGCCGATAAAATAAGCAGTAAACTTGGAATTCGGGCAAAAGCTTATCACGCTGGAATTGACAACAGCATCCGAAAAGAAATACAGCAAGAATGGGTTGCCGGACAACTGCCTTTAGTTGTGGCTACAAGCGCTTTTGGAATGGGGATAGACAAGGCAGATTGCCGTTATGTAATCCATTACCAGATGCCTTATACGCTGGAATCGTACTATCAGGAGGCCGGCCGGGCAGGCCGGGACGGGAATGAGAGTTTCCCTTTATTGTTATTTAAGCCTTCAGATGCTGTTACAGCTAGAAAAAGGATTAAGGATTCTTATCCTAAAAAAGAACAGCTGCAACATGTATATGATGTGTTGTGCGATGAATTAGACCTCGCGGTTGGTTCTTCTATGGAAGAGCTTCGCGAAGTTTCAATCAAGGCGTTGCAGAAACGATCCGGCTTCTCTCATAAAATTACCCGCTCAGCGTTGAAGGTGCTTAATCAGCTCGGCATCATCCAGCTGGTTGATTACATGAGCTCACAAGTTGGTATTCAATTTATTGTGAATGCAGAGATTATTCGGGATAAAATAGAAAACTGGAAAAATCAGCAAAAAGCTACATTTCTGGATACATTGTTTCGGCAGTATGGGCTAGGGGCTTTTGAGAAAATGAAGTACCTTGAATTTGATTATTTAGAGCGCAAATTAAATGTATCTCCAAATGCAATAAAGAAGGGGTTGCGCGTGCTACAGGACCACGATCATCTGCTCAATTATGAGACGATTGGAGAACTGCCTATGGTTAAACTGACGGAAGAACGTCACTCTTCATTAAATATAAGCAGGGATGAGCTGGAAAAACATCGTAATAACTTGCTAAAAAAATTAGAATATATGAAAGGGTATATCGAAACAGAACGGTGTCGCGAGGTATATATCCGGCACTATTTTGGGGAGAGTGATGTATCGAAATGTGGACATTGTGATAATTGTCTGAATCAGCAACAATCTCCAGTAGCAATAAATCAGTCGGATTTACGCCAGATAAGAAATACTCTTTCTGAAGAGGCTAAAACATTTAGGCAAATCCAAAAAGAATTTGGGTGGAGTGAATCGCGTGCCCAAAAATCGCTCGGCTATTTGATTCGAGAGGAGAAAGTGGTATTCCAGTCTGAGAAATATCGGTGGCACGGCAAAGCCTAGTGATGCTTAGGGATTTTTCGTTCAAAGTCAGTCGTATCTTCCACCTGATCCATTTTTAATTCTTCAATAGCCTTTTCTACTCGTTGCTTTTGTTTTTTAGGGAATTGCTGGTAATAATTATGGCTTTTCTGGAATTGTTGAGCCGTAACGTTATAGCGTTTATAAACTGCCTGGGTTAAAGAATCAACAGTTACGCTATCAGTTTGGGCATTATCGGCGAACGAACGGACAAGCTGAAGCTCCACCAGCAAATCGATATATTTATTTTCGGGGATTAGGTTTGCCGGCTTTTCCGGGTTATCTGAGCATCCGCCAAGAATGATAAGAAGCAGCGCTATAATCCCAAAGCGTTGTTTCATTTTACTGCTCCGGTGGCTTGGGATTCAAAGGACGCATCGTGATATCATTGATAAGAAAATTGTCCGGCGTTTCGAGCACATTAATAAGCACATTCGCTACCTCATCAGCTTGCATCATGTTTGCGTGCGACTCGGTATCGTTGGTACTGTTGAAAAAGTTAGTAGCGATAGATCCCGGATAAAAGCAACTTACTTTGATGCCATCATATCGCAGCTCTTTAAACAGGGCCTCGCTAAATCCCCGAATACCAAATTTTGAGGCATTATATCCTGAAAGCTGGGGATTGCCAACTTTGCCGGCAATGGAGGCAATATTAATGATATGGCAGACCGAATTATTTTGCTTCATAAAAGGTACGATCTTGCGGGTCATATAAAATACCCCCGAAAGATTGGTATTGATCATTGCCTCCCAGTCTTCCAGCGGCAGTTCATCCACGTTGTCAAAACGTGCCAATCCTGCATTGTTGATTAGGATATCCGGCTGATGGGAATCTGAGAACGTTTTATTTACCCACTGCTCGATGGCCTCATTTCGGGTAACATCCATAGTGACCGGGATAAATGGTTCTCCCAACTTGTTATGAATGCTTTGGAGCTTATCGGTACTTCGAGCCAGCCCATACACCGTTGCGCCTTTATTTATTAAGGCTTTACTGAAGGCCAAACCGATGCCACTGCTGGCACCTGTTACGATAGTAATTTTAGCATTTATATCCATGATATGAAATATATTAGGCGTCTTTCAATTCTACGAAATTTACGCTTCCTCTTATTCTAGCAATTGCGGACAAAAATTCATTCCACCGTCACCCTTTCAGCCGATCCTGGATAAGGGCATTAACCATATCCAATGCAACCTGGTTTTCGCCACCGCGGGGGATAATTATATCAGCATATCGCTTGGTTGGTTCTACAAATTCCAGGTGCATGGGGCGCACAAATTTCTGATACTGGGTAAGTACGTTCTCCAGTTCCCGGTCTCGTTCCACAATGTCGCGCTGAATCCTGCGCAACAGCCGGATATCGTCATCAGTATCCACATATAGCTTGATATTCATCTGTTTGCGCAATTCTTTTTCGGTTAAGATCAGGATCCCATCGACCAGGATCACCTTTTTGGGCTGGACGAGTTGCTTATCCTTTTTGCGGATGTGTTTCGTAAAATCGTAAATGGGTACCTCAACCTGGTAACCTTCCTTAAGCGCCTTGATATGACGTATCAGCAACTCGGTTTCCAGCGCCGAAGGATGATCAAAATTATGTTTTTTCCGTTCTTCAAAGGGCAGATGTTTTAGATCACGATAGTATGAATCATGTTGCAGCAGTACGATATCTTCTTTGCCGATAGTGTTAATTATATGTCGTACAACGGTCGTTTTTCCTGATCCGCTGCCGCCAGCAACGCCAATAATAAGTGGGTTCAACAGATGAATTTATTTTGCGTTAACGTGTTGACTCTTTTCGTAATCTTCTTTGTAGTTTCGGATGGCTCTAAAGATCGCCGAAGCAATAATACTTTGGCCATAATCGGAGGTTAGATATCGTGCTTCACTGGGATTGCTGATAAAACCTGTTTCTACTAAAACGGCTGGCATCGACGCGTGATATAATACTACGAAACGGGCTTGTTTAACACCTCGTGATCGCCTGCGAGCACGATCGTCAAGTTGATGTTCGATCATACCGGCGATGTGCTCACTGTTTGCAATATAGCCGCTGTTTGCTAATTCATAGACGAGTAACTCTTCTTGGCTAAGTTTCTTTTGCTCGATTTCGTTGTCCGACCGTACGACTTTATTTTCACGCTTCATCACTCCCAAAGCGGTTTTGCTGCGTTCCAACCCCAGGAAATAGACCTCGGAGCCATAAGGCTGACGCGAGTTGCTGGAGTTGCAGTGAATAGATACGAACAAATCTCCCTCATTACGATTTGCAATGCTTCCTCTTTCTTCTAGCGGTACAAATTTATCTGTTTTACGAGTATAAACTACCTTAACGCCCGGCATGTATTTGTGAATGTAACCACCAACTTTTTTGGCAATCTGGAGCACGACATTTTTTTCTTTTACTCCCTTGTAGCCAATTGATCCGGGATCATGTCCGCCGTGGCCGGGATCAAGTACGACGACATCAAACTTCATCTTATTTTTCACTTCGGTGTAACTGCTGCCGGGATTCGTGAGCTCAGAATCATCGTTGTTTTTCCCTACTAGCATACTTTCTGGACTTACGGTAAACTTTGACCAAATTATTGGGTCTAGATCCTTAGTAAGATACTCGAGCTCTTTTTTATTTGTCTTTGTAAGTCCCAGTAATATATCATCACTATTGGCATCCGGATACGCCCGGCCTTTATAATATTTGTCCTTCGGGATATAGATATCTACTCCAACTCCATCAGGCACCTGGTAAAAGCTAATCTCATCAAAAGCTGTAGAAGAATCAGGAACGGCAATGCCGGTAGTGTCGATATGCTGCCCGTAAAGGGTCATCTGGATGAGATCTACATCCGGCTGATACACCCGGAAAGAATCAACCGGTTGACTCAACTGAAACCGGACAACCTGTCCTTTACCATCACTTCGTTTAGCAGTAGTTATACGATCCAGTGCATTTGTTTGAGCCTTCAGGGGGGAGAGAGCACCTAACACCAAGAGCCAGCTCAACATTACCAGTAATGTCAACTGACCATACCATTTACGGTTGTATTGATAATGTTGAGCAAGCACTTTAGGCTGATTAAATGCTGATTAAAACTTTGATCGAAATTAACTAATATTTAAACAAGATTAAAAAGCATAACCCAAGAATATATTGACGAGCAACATTTTTTGGATGAATATAATCATCAATTTTAAGCATAGTTTAAATTGATGCTATGCAATTATTTGCTTATAAAATAAGCAGTGAAGTTGAAATTACGTAACCTGAGAAGAATTTTTATAGGATTGAGGTCTTTTGAAAAACCAGGAATTTTGTTCAAGACCAAAGCCTGAGTGAATTCAAAACCGGAGTCCCGAAAAATTTCGGGATAAAGATTTCGAATTCACGAAAATGCAGAGATTGATCAATAAGATCGGTTTTGCAAAGGCCTCAGGATTATAAGTCGGAAATTCGGAGGTTAGCGTTTGGTATGAAATTTCTTTTAAAAATGATATATCTGCGCTAATATTAGGTGAGTTTTTACAAATAGCTGTCATTCAAGTGGTTTAATAATTATATCCTTAACACAGAACTAACCTAACAAAATATATTATGAAATCGACTCTTTTAACCTTTACAGTATTTATTGCTGTGTTTGGTTTAACAATGGTATCGTGTAATAAATCGAAGATGAATAATGGTGATGAAACCGCTAATGGAATGAGTATTCAGGATCGGTTGGATCAATATACCGGTTTTACATTGAAAGCTGATCTTTCTTCGCTATCGGATAATCAGCAAAAGATGCTTTCGTTATTTATTGATGCAGCCAAAGCTATGGACAATATCTACTGGAAAGAGGCTTATGGCAATAAGCAACAGTTGATGGAGCAGGTACAGGATCCCAAAGTTAAACAGTTTGCCGAGATAAATTATGGCCCGTGGGACCGCCTGAACGGCAATGAACCTTTTGTAGATGGAGCTGGCGAAAAGCCGGAAGGGGCTAACTTTTATCCGCAGGATATGACCAAGCAAGAGTTCCAGAATTGGGATTCGAAAACCAAGGATGATCTATATACGCTCGTACGTCGCGATGATGAAGGGAATTTAACGACAGTTCCATATCACGAAGCTTTTGCCGAACAAAGCAAATTGGCGGCCAAGAAATTACGCGAAGCAGCAAAGCTTGCTGAAAACGGGGGTCTTAAAAAGTATCTCAATCTCCGGGCCGATGCACTGGAGACCGATAACTATCGTCCCAGTGATATGGCCTGGATGGATATGAAAGACAACACCCTTGAGCTGGTCATCGGACCGATCGAAACCTACGAAGATGGTCTATATGGATATAAGGCGGCACATGAAGCTTTTGTTTTGATCAAGGACAAAGATTGGAGTCAGCGTTTGTCAAAATACACTACGGTATTGCCGGAATTACAAAAGGGATTGCCAGTACCCGATAAGTATAAGCAGGAGACCCCGGGACGTGATTCTGACTTGAATGCCTATAAAGTGGTCTATTACGCCGGGGATGCCAATGCGGGTTCTAAAACCATTGCCATCAACTTGCCGAACGACGAAAAGGTGCAGTTAGAAAAAGGTACCCGCCGATTGCAGCTCGAAAATGCAATGCGGGCAAAGTATGATAAGATCCTGGTGCCTATTTCCAATGTTTTGATAGCAAAAGATCAGCGAAAACATATTACTTTTGATGCTTTCTTTGGTAACACAATGTTCCATGAGGTCGCTCATGGCTTGGGAATTAAAAATACGATTAATGGAAAGGGCACCGTTCGGGAAGCTTTGAAAAATCATTATTCCGCACTTGAAGAGGGCAAAGCCGATGTATTGGGACTTTATATGGTTTCAAAACTCAGGGATAAAGGAATGGTGACTGCTGGTTCTATTGAAGATAATTACGTCACCTTTGTTGCCAGCATTTTCCGTTCCATTCGATTTGGAGCGAGCGAAGCGCACGGACTGGCTAACTTAATCCGTTTCAATTATTTCAAGGAAAAAGGAGCCATTACTTATGATGATCAGTCGCAAACCTACAGTGTTGATTATGATAAGATTGCGGATGCTACCAGCTCCCTGTCACGCAAAATATTAACCCTGCAGGGCGATGGAGATTATGAAGGCGTTTCCCAGTTTATCGACAAATACGGACATGTTGGAAAACAACTGCAAAAGTCGCTTGACCGTCTTGGTAAACAGTCTATCCCTGTAGATGTTACTTTTAATCAGGGTAAAGATGTGCTGGGTTTAGATTAATCCTGATCTTTTAAAACCCACGTTTTTTTGAGGGCACCTGTTTGGGTGCCCTTTCTTATTGTATGATGCACATTTTGGGGACCGAAATCGAAATAAAAAACGGTTATATAAAATAATCTTACAATTCTAAAGTTGATTCTAATAGAACAAACAATTAAAATTAAAATAACAGACCCACCTAAATTTTAATAGAGGAGGTTTATATATGGAAGAAAACGCATTCCTGGAAGCAGCAGAGAACGGAGACATTGAAACAGTTAATCAATATTTAGAGAAAGGAGCTGACGTTGACACTTGTGATGAGCATAATCGAACGGCATTAATGAAAGCTGCAAAGCACGGACATTTGGATATTGTACAAATACTTCTGGAGCACGGGGCCCATGTTAATGCCAGAGATAATCGCGGTACAAGTGCCTTATATTGGGCTTCAAATAATGGATATGATGATATCGTACAGCTATTAATACGACATCATAGCGACGTAGGAGTGGTCGATGACCGAGGATGGACGGCCAAAGATCAGGCCAGTACCCATCATTACGAAGACATCGTTCATATGCTTGAAGATGCTGGAGCTTAGCTCTGGCTTTTTTTATGTATGATATTTTGGCCTGTTCTGAATAAGAGCAGGCTTTTTATTTTGGTATGAGTATATACTTGTCTTGCGGGGGGGTATAACCAGCCGATTTTTAAGGATTAGCAAGCAGAAAAATGGTAGGTTCTTTATGTAAGGAGGGAAGGGATTCTCCCTTCCAATCGGCAATCCGTTTTGAGATGATCTGTTCATCAGGTAGCGTCAAATTTGTGGCCGAACAAAAACGAGTATCCGGCTGGCAGTATGAAATCACATCTTGAACGACTGCATCATTACGGTGAGGCGCTTCCATAAAAATTTGTGTGCTCTGATCTTTCCGTGCTCGTTGTTCGAGTTGTTGAATAGCTTTCCGTCGCTGCTGCTGCTCGATTGGCAGGTATCCGTGAAAGCAAAATTGCTGGCCATTAAATCCTGACCCCATCAAGGCTAATAATATTGAGGAGGGACCAACCAGGGGCGAAACCTTAATATTTTGCGCATGAGCCATTTTTACAAGCTGCGACCCGGGATCAGCCACAACCGGACAACCTGCTTCTGATAAAAGTCCGGCATCTTTTCCCTTTTTTAGGGGATCAAGAAAAGAGGCGATTTCGTGGGCTGGCGTTTTTTTATTCAGTAATAAGAATTCGATTTCGTACTCGGGAACAGTATCTCCCACCCATTGCAGATACCGCGCAGCCGTTTGGACATTTTCAACGATTAACACTTCTAATCGCCGGATAACATTCAATACAAATTCCGGAATCGTATTATTCTCAGGCGTCTTTCCCAGCGTATTGGGGATCAGATACAGAGTGCCTTTTTCAGAATCATTGGTTGGCATATCGGTTAATCGACTCTTTCTATGATTAGTTCTTCGTTATCATCAGATAATTTGCTACTGGCAATGTTGTGAGCGTAAAGAGCAATCATTAAGGTTATAAGAAATCCAATAGAAGCGATGGCTATATTCGACCAGGTCAAGTCTTTTTGAGTTTTATAGGTGGTCATAATAACCACTTCCTGGAATGCCCCTGGTTTATATCGAATGGGAATTATGCGCGTTTGCTGTAATTTCCCGGCCATCTCTACCGGTAAAGACATTTTTTTTTCTATTCTTTTACCTTCCTTATTAGTAAATATTAATACCATTTGGCCGTTCGTTTGTGCTCCGACCTGCTCTATCTTCATATCTTCAATCTCTGCAGTGTAGCTGGTTCCATTTTTATAGGTAGCTATTAACCCGTCGTAAACCAGTGCTTGCTGAACGATTAGAAAAAGGAAACTGGCCGGTAGCAGCCAGAAGAGATATAAATATTTGTATTTGTTCATTATCAGTAATTCAGACTCATTTTAGTAAAAAATAGCATAGTAGATCACGTAAAACCAACTAAACAGTCCGTGAATAACGGCCCATAGTATCGATTTATTAACAGACCATGAAATGGTTACAGCTAAAGCTGTACCAAGTGTTATCCCTCCTCGAACCGATTCTTTTACTCTTCCTGAACTAGCCATATAACTCCCTCCTTTATTTACTATTAATAGTTATGCAAATACAATATACCTATTATTTTATTTATTGATTTCATTTTGAGTTGCTGTACGTAGTGCTGGATCCCACATCAGACGTTGCTGGTAATCTTGATGCATCAGAGAACTGCTCATGTGGAACCAAAATGCAACTTGGAGTGAGTCAAAAAATACAGTTTGGGCAAATGGTTCCTCGGTGTAGGTTGAAGCCCCATAATCGATTCCGTTGAGCAGACCCAGGCGATTGTCATACATAGCTCCATAATATTTGAAGTCAGTATTTAAATTTTCTTGTTCGTAGGGCCAGTCCATGAAATTTTTAATACGCTGGGATGTTGATTTCGATATTAGACTGTCTTGTTGAAGCTTACTCATCAAGTTAGACATTTCCCGGGCGGTAGATTTGGGAAATAAAGATAATATATCTCTACGCTCCTTAAATCCTATGCCCAAACCCTGATCATCATCAAATTGAGTAACCATCTTTTCATGGAATTTCTTATCGGACAAAAATCTTTTTTCGTTTGCCAGAACCGAATCCCGGAATTCCTTTTTGGAAAGTGCTTTAAGTGCTTGAAAATGTTTTTCAAATGAAGCATTCCCAGATTTTGGTTTTACAGTGATATACATTCCGCCGAACGGAAGAGGCTTATCGGTATTCTTGACATTCATTACTCCCATCGTGTTGGTGATGGATTGATTCCCAAGTTTATAGTACAAATAATCGGCGATCGCGAGATCATTAAATGTGACCATGGCTTGTACCAAATCATTCAATGGAGCCTGATTTTGGGCATTTACTACATCCTGATCGTCTAGCCAATTCTTTGCATCTGTATGATCGGATGATTTGATGTAGGGCAATTGATAACGGTCGATATTTTTGAGTGAAACCAGTTCATTGGGATTGAGTTGTCCTTTTTCTACCATTTGAGCATAGGTAGCCATTAAAAAGAAATTGGAAATGGCGCCCAATGTATGAGGCTTTTCAGGAGAATAACTTATAGTAGTATCCGGATTTATTAGCGAACGAGAAACAACCGATACCCGCCCGGGATTCGCACCGATATATTCCGTAAGTCCTTTCAGAGATTTTGTTTTGGATACCCATTCTTGACCCTCTTACAAATCACTACTGTTTTTAAAGAGGGTTCGAAGGGCCTGCAGATTGTATCCGAAAGCAAGGAAAAAAACAATCACTAAGGTAACCAGAAAGGCACCGATAAATTTTAGGAGACGCATGAATCAGTTTAAAGTTCGAATTATTTCAAGCATCAAATATACAGAGTCTGTAATCTTTAATCAGCAAAGAATTCAATTCCGCTAGTGAGTAAATTGATGAAGATAAGTTAGAAGCAAAGAAATAGAACAAACGTTCAGTCTTTAACTGACAAATTTCATAATGATTGCACAAAGATAAGCGGCATAAGTGCCCAGTGCATAACCCAGAACGGCTAACAAAACACCTACGGGCGCTAAAGCAGGATCGAAGGCCGAGGCCACGATGGGAGCCGAAGCTGCACCGCCGATATTAGCCTGACTGCCAACGGCTACAAAGAAGAAAGGGGCTTTGATCATCTTTGCGACAATAAAAAGTATGATGATGTGGATAATAATCCACATGAGTCCGATAACAAAAAATCCGGGACTGTGAAAGATTGCTAATACATCCATTTTCATCCCGATAGTAGCTACCAAAATATATAGGAAAAGGCTGCCTATTTTTGATGCGCCGGCCCCTTCTAATTTCCGAGCCCTGGTAAAAGAAAGCAGCAGGCCGCCCGTTGTAGCAATAACAATGATCCAGAAAAAGCGGGAATCCAGATTGAGCTTGCTGAGTTGAGGAGCATGCGTCCCAATCCAGGGAGCAATAAAGTCAGCGCCCAGATGTCCTATAGCTGTTATTGCGAATGCCACAGCTACAATACTGGTAAGATCTGCCAGAGTAGGGATTTTAGCTATGCTGGATTTATACTCCTTAATTTGCTTCTGTAGTTGATGGATTGGCGTTGCATCCGCCTTAAACCATCCATCTATTCGCTGTGAAATGCCCGCTCCATATAACAGGAAGGCCAGCCAAATGTTGGCAACAATGATATCCACCGTAACCATCGCCGAAAATAATTCGGGAGTAGGATTGAACACCTCAAACATTGCCGTTTGATTTGCTCCACCACCTATCCAGCTGCCGGCAATAGTTGAAAGGCCGCGCCACAGGGCGTCAGGCCCGGCACCACCGGTTATATGAGGAGCAAAATAACTGGCTGTTATTAAAGCAATGGGCCCACCAATAACAATACCCAGAGTTCCGGCCAGGAACATGATAATGGCTTTTGGTCCCAGCCCAATGAGACCTTTGAAATCGATGCTTATCGTCAACAATACCAGGCTGGCCGGTAATAAATAACGAGAAGCTACAAAATAAAGATTTGATTCTTCACCCGAGATTAATCCCAGAGAATTAAGGATAGACGGAAGAAAGTAACACAGCAGTAAAGAAGGTACTACCGTATAAAATTTTTGCCAAAAGGGATGTTCACTGCTGGAAGTGACGAAGATAAATGCCAGAATTAGCAGCAATATTCCAAGTACTACAGCATCGTTGGTAAAAACGGGTGCGGCAAATAGGGGGTACATAGACAAAATTGAGTGAATGATTAAAGGGGAATCTACAGTATATTCCGGGTGTTAAGCAAATGGTATGAAAATCGGGTTGTAAAAGGTTATACTTAGATATTTCAAGATTCAAAAATAATGAGTATATGAAATTCGCTATTATTGGAACTGGCAAAACTGGTGGTCAGGTTGTTGAGTTGTTAGACGATGACACGATTGTCGGCCCTTTTAATTCAAGTGATAAACCCACTGTGGGAGAACTTAAAAAAGCGGATGCGGCGATTCTGTTTGTTCCGGCTGAGGCTGTTGAAGAATTGATGGAACCGCTGTTGGAATCCGGAATTCCGGCAGCATGGGCTACAACCGGATATGACTGGCCGACAGATTTAGACGAAAAATTGAAAGACCGGAATATTAAATGGTTAAAGGCCTCAAACTTTAGCCTGGGAATGAATATCGTGAGACGATGTCTTGGAGTGATTGGACAGAGTTCTTCTATACTAAATAATCCTTCGTTTCATATCCATGAAATTCACCATATTCATAAGCAGGATGCACCCAGCGGGACAGCAATTTCCTGGAAAAAGTGGCTTGGCAAGGACGCTGAAATTACCTCTGAACGAAAAGGCGATATTAAAGGAATTCACCAATTAGAAGTAAAAACAGATTCGGAATCAATTTTTCTGAAGCACGAAGCCCATGATCGCAAAATTTTTGCAGAAGGAGCGATTTGGGCGGCGGAACAGCTGGTTAGTGAGCAGATTAAAGCTGGCTTTCATGACTTTGCAACTATATTTGATAATGTAATGCGGACACAATTATGAGTATAACAGATACAAAACTTTACACAGCATTGGTTACCCCAATGAAAAAAAATGGGGAATTACATCTCGATGATCTGGCTTCGTTAATCCATCGACAAAATGATGCAGGAAACGGCGTACTGGTCTTGGGAAGCACGGGAGAGGGACTGGCACTGAGTCTGGAGGACAAGAAACAGGTTGTAAAAACAGCTGCCAGTTTGAATGTGGATATACCAATTATGGTTGGCGTTGGCGGATTTAATCTTCGCAGTCAGTTAGAATGGATTGAGTATTGTCAGGATTTTGATATTGATTCTTTTTTACTGGTAACCCCACTTTACGCAAAACCGGGTCCCAATGGACAGGTTCATTGGTTTAAATCACTCTTGGATGCGGCGGGTAAACCCTGTATGCTCTATAATGTTCCTTCTCGCACCGGAGTAAAAATGAGTCGCCTGGTGTTGGAAGAACTTTCCACTCATCCTAATTTTGAAGCCGTAAAAGAAGCAAGTGGCAGTGTTGAAGATTTCCAGAATTATCGAAAAAGTACTAAAGATGTCGCTTTTTACAGCGGTGATGATGGTATGACTCCCTTCTTTGCGATGGCCGGATGTGAGGGGCTTGTTTCTGTGGCTTCTAATGTTTGGCCGGAAGAAACGCATCGTTATTTGGATTGGTGTCTTGCCGGACGTGGGCCAGAGTTACTCCCACTTTGGCAGGAATGTACGAGCGCTCTGTTCAATGGTCCTAATCCTGTACCGGCAAAAGTATTACTCAAAGAAAAAGGATGGATCAGCACAGCAACATTACATCCGCCCCTAACAACCGAAGATGTCGGGGATATCAGCTTGCTTAAGAATGCAGATAATATGGTTCGGAGCTGGTATCAGGAAAGCGACTAACATTTTTAACGTTTTGATAAGAAATAATAAAGATTGAATAAGTAAATGAGTGATATTAATTGGGATAAAATTTTAGATCAACTTGAAGCCGGTGAAGTACGGGCAGCTGAGCCTAAAAATGATGGATGGGCAGCCAATGTAAAGGTAAAAGAAGCAATTTTGGCCTCCTTTAAAGATGGAAAGAATACCCAGTATTCGGGTATTTATGATGGTTTTGTCGATAAGCATAATTTGCCGCCGCGTCGTTTCTCAGTTGATGACAATGTGCGATTGGTACCGGGAGGCTCATCCGTCCGCCGGGGCGCTTACATTGCTCCAGGGGTAATTATTATGCCTCCCGCTTATGTGAACGTAGGCGCCTATGTAGATGAAGGATCCATGATTGATAGCCATGTCTTGGTAGGCTCTTGTGCACAGGTAGGGACGAATGTACATCTTTCGGCTGGGGTGCAACTTGGTGGAGTCTTAGAACCGGTTGGGCTTTCGCCGGTAGTGATTGAGGATGATTGTTTTATTGGCGCCGGTTCGGTGATTGTAGAAGGAATCCTCGTAAAAAAAGGAGCCGTTATAGCTCCCGGAGTGACCTTGTCGAAAGCAA
>Ga0102959_1000010_pt1 | contig 56157 bp, 47 predicted proteins | sample SalPonF2_B_D2_MG_FD_84520 | JGI IMG/M metagenome (GOLD analysis project Ga0102959, IMG submission 84520) | Salt pond soil microbial communities from South San Francisco under conditions of wetland restoration - Salt Pond MetaG SF2_B_D2_MG ...
ACGCGCCGGTTCCGAGAACATACCGCGCCATCCGCATCGGCCGACCGAGCTGTTCCCGCACGTGGTAGGCCAGCAGGGCATTGGCCGCGCGGGCCTGGGCCTCCGGCAGAAAGGCCTTCCGCCCCGCCTCCGCGGCCGCCAGGGCCGCGAGGGCCGCCGGCGCCGCGGCGTCCAGGGGGCGCCGCGGCTCGCCCGGCACGGCGCAGCCGCGGCACACCAGCCCGCCCTCGCGCGAGCAGAAGGACCAGCCCGCCGGCCTGCCCGCAAGCTCCGTGCCGCAGCGCACGCAGCGCGTCAGGTCGCCCAGCAGGCCGATCTGCTTGAGCAGCCGCCACTGGAAGTACGCCAGCACGGCCCCGGCCGGGGCGTCTTGCTCGGCTAGGCGGGCGAGCGCCTTGTGCAGCAGGTCGAAGCTCTCCGGGTGCGGGTCGTTCTCGGCCATGGCGGCGGCGACCAATTCCAGCATGTACAGCGCCGCGTTCAGGCGGGGGCGGTCGCGGCGGAGGGCGTTGTGCGACGCGCTTTCGGTGAACTCCATGAGCGTGCCGAGCCCCTCCCGGCCGGCGCCGGACCAGACGAGGTCTCCCTCGGCCAGCAGGTCGATCCGCCCGCCCGTCTTGCTCTTGGGGCGCTTGGAGCCCTTGGCCAGCACGCGGGCGATGCCCTGTCCGCGCGTGAAGAACTCGGCGACCTGGGACGTTTCGCTCCAGTCGCTCACTCGCACGCAGATGGCCGGCTCGCGGTGACGCATAGAAAGGCTTTCGCCGCGCCTCGATCGGGAATCAGGTATTGGCCCATCGCCCGGCGCGGTCCGTCACTCCGCCACGCGCTCGGCCTTTTTCCGCAGCTTGGTGGCGGTGGGGGCGATAATGCCCTTGTTCAGGCAGCGGTCCAGGTTGCGGACGGCCTGGCGGAGGCGCTGGTCGTTCTCCACCAGGGCGATGCGGACGTAGCCCTCGCCCTTCTCGCCGAAGGCCCGGCCGGGCGCCAGGGCCACCTCCGCCTCGTCCAGCATGCGGAGGCAGAAGTCGATGGTGCTCTGCCCGGCGAGGTGCCTGGCGGCGACCTTGGCCCACACGAACATGCTGGCCCGCGGGCTGTCCACTTCCCAGCCCAGCCGGCGCAGGCCGTCGACCACGAGGTCTCGCCGCTTCTGGTACACGCCGGACTGCCGGCCGGAGTCGTCGTCGCATTCGCGCAGGGCGATGATGCTCGCCACCTGGATGGGCGTGAAGATGCCGTAGTCGTAGTAGCCCTTGATGGTCGAGAGGGCGGCGATCATGTCCGCGTTGCCCACGCAGTAGCCGATGCGCCAGCCGGCCATGTTGTACGGCTTGGACATGGTCAAAAACTCCACGCCCACGTCCTTGCCGCCTTCCGCCTGGAGGAAGCTCGGCGGCTCGTAGCCGTCGAAGCACGTCCGCCCGTAGGCGAAGTCGTGGATGACCATGATCCCGTGTTCGCGGGCGAGGTCCACGGCCTTCTGGAAGAAGCCCACGTCCTCGACGGTCATGGCCGTGGGGTTGTGCGGGTAGTTCAGGATCAGCAGCTTGGGCTTGGGGTACAGGTGCTCGCACACGTAGGCCACGCGCGTGAGGAACGCGTCGTCATTGCCCAGCGGCACGTTGATGACGTTCCCCCCGGCCAGCGCCACGGCGTACACGTGGATCGGGAAGTACGGGTCGCCCACCACGGCGGTGTCTCCGGGGTTCATCAGCGACAGGCACATGTGGCTGAAGCCTTCCTTCGAGCCGATGCAGGCGATGACTTCCTTCTCCGGGTCCAGCTGCACGCCGTAGCGCCGCTTGTAGAGCTTGGCTACCTCCCGCCGCAGGTGCGGAATGCCCACCGACTGGCTGTAGCCGTGCGTGCGCGGGTCTTGGGCCACCTCGCACAGTTTGTCGACGATCACCTTCGGCGGCGGGTCGGTGGGGTTGCCCATGCCCAGGTCGATCATGTCCACGCCCTGGCGGCGCTTCTCCAGCTTCATGCGGTTCAGCGTGCCGAACAGGTACGGCGGCAGCCGGTACAGCCGCTGCGCGAAATCGGTTTTCGGGTCTACACGGTCTTTCACGGCTCGGACCTTTCCTGTGACTGGGTCTTGAGGATCGGGTCGACGTACTCGATGCCGCCTTCACGTTCGGCCTCGCGGATCATCTCCATCAGCATCGTCTGCTGCAGGAAGATCATCTGCCGCTCGTAGACTTCCTTGCGGAGCTTGTCCTTCACGTCCTCGAAACGAATATCCTTTGGCTGGACGATTTTGTCCAGCCTCAGCACGTGCCAAGACGCGCCGACCTGCACGGGGCTGGAGATCTCGCCCTCCTTCTCCATCGCCACCGCCACGTCCCGCAGGTTCGCCGCGATGCCCGTGGTCCGCGGGCCCAGGGGCGGAAGCTGCCCGCCGGACCGGCCGGTGGGATGCCGGCTGTAGCGCTTGGCCAACTCCGCGAAGTCCGCGCCCTTTCTGGCCAGGGCCATCACGTTGCGGGCCTCGCCGAGCGTGGCGGTCTGGATCAGGCTGACGATGACATTCCGCCCATACTGGCTCTTGAACTCCGCCTGGAGGATCTCCTCGGTGATCTCGATCTTCGGCTCGGCCATCTTCCGCAACAGGGCGTTGCGGCGCATGGTGAGGTCCCACTGCTCGCGGGTGAGGCCCCGCTGCTGGATGATCTGCTTGAGCCCTTCTTCCCGCTGGATTCCCGAGATCGCCCGGCCGAACATGCGGTCCAGCACGCGGTCGTGCTCCGCCCGGACTTCCTCTTCCGTCACGGAGACGCCCTGCTTGGCCGCGGCCTGGCTCACCAGTTCGTCGGCGATCAGGAGTTGCGCGATCGGCATGCCGTAGCCGCGGATCAGGATGTCCGTCAGGGCCTTCATCGGGATCGGCTTGCCGTGGACGCGGGCCATCACGGCCCCGTCGTCGGCCGCGGCGGGGCGCGTGGCGGGCTCCTGGGCGGCGAGCGGCGCGACGCACAATACCAGGACGATCAATATGAGGGGGATTCGGTTCATCGGCGGCTCCAGAAGGCTTCAAAGGCGACCCTCCAGCGTACCTCCGGACGGCGCGCCGGTCAATGCGCGGCTCGGCGCGCCGGGGCGATGGCGAGGCCTTTTCTTTGGCGGGGGAGGGCGCCGGCGAGGTAGAGCCGGCCGGCGAACAGCGAAACCTCCGGATGCGCTCTCAGGATTTCGGACTCGGCGCTACTGCAACTCACCGCTCTTCTTGTACAGCCGCGTCTCCAGCGTGCGGTTGTAGGCGGTGAAGTCCGAGTCTTCATCCTTGTCGGCGGCGATCTGGTGGAGCGTCATCCACAGCTTCGCGTCGAGATTGTCCAGGTAGTGGATGAAGAACGCCTCGGGCACGGCCGGCAGCTTGGGCGAGCCCCACTGGTGTTCGCCGTGGTGGCTGAGAATGAGGTGCTGCAGCAGATTGATGGTGGCTTGCGGGAACGGCTCGCCGGTTTCCTGGGCCACGGCGGCGGCCTTCTCCTGCACCCAGATGGCGCCGATGGTGATGTGCCCCACCAGCATGCCGCGCTCGGTGTAGTTGATGGCGGTGGCGGCCTTCAGCTCCGCGCACTTGCCGATGTCATGCAGGAAGATGCCCACCAGCGCCAGGTCCGCGTTGAGTTGCGGGTACAGCGGCAGCAGCGCCCGCGCCGCTCGCGCCACGTTCAGCGTGTGCTCCAGCAGTCCGCCGAGAAAGGCGTGGTGCATCTGCATGGCGGCGGGGCTGTTCTTGAACGCGGCCACCAGCGCGTGGTCCTCCACGAACTTCTTGATCAGCATCCGCAGGTGCTTGTCTTTGACGGCGCGGAGAATCTCCAGCAGTTCCGCCCACATCTCCTCGATGTCCAGCTCGGTGACGGCCAGGTAGTCGTCGAGGTTCACCTTGTCGGCGGCCACCGGCCGGCACGCGTCGATGATGAGCTGGAGGTTGCCCTTGTACTCCTCCACACGGCCCTTGACGTGCAGAAAGCCCTCGGTGTGGATGGACTGGAAGATCGTCTCGTTTGCCTGCCACATGCGCGCCGGGATGGCGCCGCTCTTGTCGGCGAGCTTGGCGGAGATGTAGTAGTCTCCGCCGCGCGTGGTGCGCAGCTCCTTGTCCTGCACCAGGAACACCTGGTCGGTCGTCATGCCGTTGGCGAGCTGATTGATGAAGATGTGTTCGTCCCGCATGGCAAACATTGTACCGCCGGCCGGGCCAATCGCAAGGCTGGTTCATCGAGAGGGAGCCGGTTGCGTTGTTCCGAAACGCCTTTGATTATTGGGTCTGCCGGGGGTGCTCAGAACCCATTCCCCGCGGGAAGGGTTGATTTCATTGGTCTTGCCAGCGGCGGGGGGCTCATTTTCTGCAGTTTTACCCCACGGCCCCCTGGGCGCGGGGAAAGTTTGCGGTGCATTATGCGGCTACAGGATTGCAGCGGCCGGAACGGCATGGAATGCCCGCAGAAAGGAGACACGGATGCACATCGCCGCCACCAAGCCCCTCCTCGCCTGGGACTGCCTCGATGACAGCCCCGACCTCGGGACGATCCGTCGGTTGCTCGCGCTGCTGCCCGATGCGCAGCTGCTGGAGGCCCTGCGGCGGCATCGCGGCCAACGGCTGGCGATTCGGGTTGTGGCTCAGCGGGCATACCTCCTGCGGCTGGAAGCACATCGAGGGCTCGGCGACGATGCCCACCCACGGCAGGCCGCGGGGGATCTCCACTACCGGCCTGGTGATCCGCCGCTGCACCTTCCGCGGCAACATCAAGGGCTTGTGGCAGGACTACGGCGGCGACGAGATGACCATCGACCGCTGCCTGTTCGAGGACAACGAGAACGGCGGGTTCGACAACGAGATGACCGAGGGCGTCACCATCATCACCGACAGCGTCTTCCGGAACAACGGGTACTTCAGCATCCGCGCGTACGGCGCGTCGGGCATGATCATCCAGAACAGTTGGCTCTACAGCCCGCGCACCAACGCCAAGGTCGACAAGACCCTCTACTGTAACAATCTGTTGTTTATCAGCGACAGTCGAGACAACGTTCGCGGACGCAAGGCGACGATCGAGGGCATGATTATCGCCGACTCGACCATCGTCGCCACCAGCAAGGACGGCAATAACTTCTGGATGGTGGACTGGCGCGATAAGGACGACCGCGAGGTCAGTCTTGAGGAGCAATTCCACCACACCGTCGCGTCGGACTTCAACACGTGGTTCGTACGCGCTAAGCCCTACTACGGCGCGAAGTACTTCATGGGCGTCGATGGCGAGCCCTCGGATTTCGAGCCGGACCTGACCTTCGAGCAGTGGCGGGCGCTCGACCCGACCAGCGGATTCAAGCTCGACGCCCACTCGAAGTGGGAAGACCCCGGCGACGAGGCCCTCGCCGCCGTGGCGGACCCGACAAAGAAGCCGGAAGGCAACCAGAAGCTCTCCGCCATTCCGGACACCGCCCGCCCGCCGGCCGGCAAGGCGGTGGTTATCGACGTGCTGGCCAATGACTTCGACGCCGACGGCGACAAGCTGACGCTCTCCGGCGTCAGCCTCCAGCCGGCGCACGGCACGGCCCGCATCGACGGCGGCAAGCTGGTCTACACCCCCGCCGAGGGCTACACCGGCGGCGACGTGCTCCGCTACACCGTCAGCGACGGCCAGGGCGGCGCGGACACCGCGATGGTGATGATCGCCGCCGGCGCGAAGTACTAGCTGCGCCGAACCACGCACCCGCGCGGCCGCGGCGCTCGCCCCCTTTGGGCGGGCGCGGCGGCCGTTGCGCGCTTGACGCCGGGCGGGCGGGGGCCTAGATTGGCCATTCGCCACGTGCGACCGGCGCGTGGGCGCACAATCTCCGTCCGAGGCGGCGGTCGCCGCCGCAAGCAGAGGAAGGCACATGGATCCATACAAGATCGTACTGACCGAAGACGAGATGCCGCGGCAGTGGTACAACCTCGCGGCCGACCTGCCCACGCCGATGCTGCCGCCCCTTGGCCCGGACGGCGAGCCCATCGGGCCGGAGATGCTCGCGCCGGTCTTCCCGATGAACATCATCGAGCAGGAGGTCTGCCAGGACCGCTGGGTGGACATCCCGGAAGAGATCCTCGGCCTTCTGTCGATGTGGCGGCCGAGCCCGCTGTACCGCGCCCGCCGGCTGGAGAAGGCGCTCGGCACGCCGGCCCGCATCTACTACAAGAACGAGGGCGTCTCCCCGGCCGGCAGCCACAAGCCCAACACCGCCGTGGCGCAGGCCTGGTACAACAAGCAGTTCGGCATCGAGCGGCTGACCACGGAAACCGGCGCCGGGCAGTGGGGCAGCGCCCTGGCGTTCGCCTGCTCGCTGGTGGGCTTGGAGTGCAAGGTGTTCATGGTGCGCATCAGCTTCGACCAGAAGCCCTTCCGCAAGCTCATGATGCAGACGTGGGGGGCGAACTGCATCGCCAGCCCGTCGGAAGAAACGCGGGCCGGACGGGACATCCTGGCCAAGATGCCCGACACGCCCGGCTCGCTGGGCATCGCGATTTCCGAGGCGGTGGAGGCGGCCGTGGCGGATGAAACCGGCAAGACGCGCTACAGCCTCGGCAGCGTGTTGAACCACGTGATGCTGCACCAGTCGATCATCGGTTTGGAAGCCAGAAAGCAGCTCGAGAAAGCCGGCGAAAGCAAGGTGGATGTGATCATCGGCTGCGCCGGGGGGGGCAGCAACTTCGCGGGCCTCGCGTTCCCGTTCCTGGCGGACAAAATCGCCGGCAGCGGACTGGGCGCGGAGGCGGAGGTGATCCCTGTCGAGCCGGAAAGCTGCCCGACGCTCACGCGGGCGCCCTTCGCCTACGACCACGGCGACACGGCGAAGATGACCCCGCTGCTGCCGATGCACTCGCTGGGGCACGACTTCGTTCCCCCGCCGATCCACGCCGGCGGCCTGCGGTACCACGGTATGGCGCCGCTGGTGTCTCAGGCGGTGGTCGAGGGGCTGCTGAAGCCCCGGGCGTACCACCAGCTCAAGTGCTACGAGGCGGCCGTGCAGTGGGCCCGCACGGAGGGCTTCCTCTCCGCGCCGGAAACATCGCACGCCATCGCCGCCACGGTCGATGAGGCGCTGAAGGCGAAGGAAGAAGGCAAAGAGAAGGTCATCGTCATGAACTGGTCCGGCCACGGACTGATGGACCTGGCCGGCTACCAGAAGTACTTCGAGGGCGCCCTGAGCGACCACGCCCTGCCGCAGGAAGACCTGGACCGCACGGAGGCCGTGCTGGCCGATTACCCGAAGGCCGAGGCCCGCAAGAGCGGCAAGTGGTAGGCCGCTGAGCGGAAGGGCCAAGCTGGAAGGGCCAAGGGCCAAGGGAAAAACGAGTGACGTATAGCGCGCCGCGCAGCGGTTCGGACACGCTCCGGGCCCGCCGGGCGGCTTCATTCAGCCTGTCCGGGGGCGCGGTGGCGGCGGCGGTATTCGCTGGCCGTCACGCCGATGGTCTTTCGGAACAGGCGTGAGAAGTACAGGGCGTCTTCGTAGCCGACCTCCGCGCCGATTTGTCCCACGCCCAGGGCCGTCTCGGCCAGCAGGCGGCAGGCCTTCTGCATCCGCAGGTGCGTCACGAACCGCGCCGGCGGGATGCGCATGGTTTTGGCCCACTGCCGGCGGAATGTCGACGGCGAGAGCCCGTGCCACAGGGCCAGCGCGTCGAAGTCCATCGCGTCGCGGTAGTTTGTGCGGGCGTAATCGATGATCGCCCGCATGGCGCTCTCGTGTCGGCCGGCGGAACGGCGCGGGCGGCTGATGAGGCTTTCCAGCACCAGTCCCTCGCACGCCCGGTCGATCTCGTCCGCCCGGCCGTAAGCGCCCACGTCCTTCAGCAGGTCCGTGAGCTCCTCCAGCTTTCGGCGGAATCGGGCTGCCTCGCCGATGGGCCAGGCCGGCCGGTCCCGGTTCGCCAGCCGCCGCTGTTCCAGGGCCGGCTGGAGCGAGGCCTCGTAGGTGATGTACAGCTCCTCCCACCAGCCGCTCGGGCCGTACTTCACGTGCAGGCCCGGCCACTGCGTGATCACGAACGGCGCTCGCACCTTCCACTCTCCGCCGTCGATGCGGTAGGACCCGGCCCCGTTCAGGATGAACGAGAAGTTCAGCGTGCCGAAGGCCTGATCATGCCATTCGGTCTTCCGGCGGATGTACCCGATGCTGCTGACCGCCAGCGGATGCGGGAACGATCGCGGCAACGGCCTGGTGTGAATGACAAAAGTATCCATAACAAAGATTGTAGTATCCATAGGCAGCATGTTGGAAGCGGCTTAGACTGAGCAAATCAGACATTGGGTCGGGCACAAGTCGATGGCGCGCCCACGCGGGCGCCCGCCCGGCCGAGGCAGGCGAAGGAGTTGTTTTCATGGCGAAGAAGTTCAAGAAGGCATCGGACATCAAGGTGGGCGTGGTCGGCTACGGCGGCGCGTTCAACATGGGCAGGAAGCACCTGCAGGAGATGCAGGCGGCCGGGATGACCCCCGTGGCCGTCTGCGAGATCGACAAGGACCGTCTGAAAGTGGCCGAGGAAGACTTCCCCGGCATCGAAACTTACACCTCTCTGACGCAGATGCTCAAGAAGAGCGACGTGAACTTCATCACAATCATCACCCCGCACAACACGCACGCCAAGCTCGCCCAGCAGGCCCTCAACGCCGGCTGCGGCGTGTGCTGCGAAAAGCCGCTGGCCATCACCACCGCCGAGTGCGACAAGATGATCGCCGCGGCCAAGACCGGGGGCGTGGTGTTGACCACCTACCACAACCGCCACTGGGACGGCTGCATCCTGGAGGCGGTGGACCAGGTCCGCAAGCAGGGCGTCATCGGCGACGTGGTCCGCATCGAATGCCACATGGGAGGCTACGGCAAGCCGGGCGACTGGTGGCGCACGAGCAAGTCGATCTCCGGCGGCATCCTCTACGACTGGGGCGTGCACCTGCTGGAGTACTCGCTGCAGCTCATCGACTCGGACCTCGCCGAGGTCATGGGCATGGCCAAGACCGGCTACTGGGCCCCGCAGACCGCCTGGAAGAATGACACGAACGAGGATGAAGGGTTCGCCGTCGTGCGGTTCAAGAGCGGCCAGTGGCTGACGATCACGATCACGCAGATCGACTCCAAGCCCAAGAGCGCCGACCGCGGCCAGCTCGAAATCACCGGCACGAAGGGCACGTACGTGTTCAATGGCGGCGAGTACGAGATTACCCGGATCGCCGACGGCAAGACCACCGTCACCAAGGGCAAGAATCGCCCCGGCACGCAGGACCTGTACTACAAGAACGTGGCCGACCACATGGTGATGGGCAAGAAGCTGATCATCGACGGCGCCTGGAGCCGCCGGCCGATCCACATTCTGGACCTGGCCAACCAATCCGTGAAGGCCGGCAAGGCCATGAAGGCGAAGTACAAGTAACCCCGAAGGGAGCAAACCATGAAAGCATTGATATTCTACGGCGGCTGGGAAGGCCACACGCCGAAAGAGAGTTCGGAGATCATCCATAAGGCGCTCGAGGAAGACGGCTTCCAGGTCGAGCGCCACGACCACCAGGAATGCCTGGACGACGCCGAGGCCCTGAAGGCACTGGACCTCATCGTCCCTGTCTGGACGATGGGCAAGCTGGAAGGCGACCGGAGCAAGAACCTGCTGGAGGCCGTCAAGAGCGGCGTGGGGTTCGGCGGCTTCCACGGCGGCGCGGGAGACGCCTTCCGCGGCAACGTGAGCTACGAATGGATGGTCGGCGGGCTGTTCCTCGGCCACCCGCACGTGGGCGACTACCAAGTGCGCCTCACCGACGAGAAGCACGTCATCACCGACGGCATGGCCAAGACGTTCCCCTACAACTCCGAGCAGTACTACATGGCCGTGGACCCCGGCGTCACCGTGCTGGCCGACACCATCTATCAACACGAGGGCAAGCAGATCGTCATGCCCGTGGTGTGGGTCAAGCAGTGGGGCGCGGGGCGGGTGTTCTACTCCGCCCTGGGCCACGTGGCCCAGGAGTTCCTCGACTATCCGGAAGTCCTCAAGATGACCGTCCGCGGCATGCGCTGGGCGGCCGAGGGCAAGCCGAAGGCGTAGCGGTGCGGCGGCCTGCCCAAGCGCGGAGGCCGCGGGGCACCTACTCGTAAGAAGCAGACCAGGCGCGGCGTTCCCATCGGGACGCCGCGCTTCGCATTCATGCCGCACAGGGCGCATCCCGGCCGTTCGGCTCGCCACCCCGGCCGGCGAGGGTGTTGGAAGTGCGGGCGGCGCGGCGCTATAATCGACCCCAGAACATGGCCGGAGCATGGACGCCCAACTCGAAGCGATGGATCATCGCCCCGCCGGATGCGCGGGCGGAGGGCCTGGCCCGCGCCGCGGGCATTCACCCGCTGGTGGCCTCCCTGCTGCTGGGCCGTGGCGTGGACGGCGCCGAGGCCGCCAAGGCGTTCCTTCAGCCCAAGCTCTCCGACCTGCACGACCCGGACCTGCTGCCCGCCAGCCGGGCCGCGGCCGAGCGGGTTTCCCGCGCCGTGGCCGAGGGCGAGAAGATCGTCATCTACGGCGACTACGACGTCGACGGCATCACCGGCACGGCCATCCTGCACGCCGTCCTCAAGATGGTAAACGCGGATGTGGGCTTCTACGTGCCGCACCGGCTGGAGGAGGGCTACGGCCTGAACGGCCAGGCCGTGCGGACTATTGCCGAGAGCGGCGCGAAGCTGATGGTCACCGTCGACTGCGGCATCAGCGCCGTGGCGCCCGTGGCCGAGGCCCGCTCGCTCGGCATGGACGTGATCATCACGGACCACCACACCCCCGGCGATGAACTGCCGGAGGCCAACGCCATTGTCCACCCCACCGCCGGCGGCGCCGCGTACCCGAACCCGGACATCGCCGGGGCGGGCGTGGCGCTGAAGCTCGCCTGGCAGGTGGCCCGCGTGCTGTGCGGCGCCCACCGCGTGGACGAGCCGATGCGGGAGTTCCTGCTGGAGGCCACCTGCATGGCGGCCTTGGGCACCATCGCGGACGTCGTGCCGCTGGTGGGCGAGAACCGCGCCATCGCCATGCACGGCCTGCGGGGCCTGCCGCATGTCAAGCGGCCGGGCATCCGGGCGCTCATCGAGTCGGCCGGGCTCACCGGCGAGCGGCTGGACGCCTATCACGTGGGCTTCGTGCTGGCCCCTCGCATCAACGCGGCCGGGCGCATGGGCCACGCGCGGCTGGCCGTGGAGCTGCTGACCAGCGCCGACGCCCAGCGCGGCGCGGAGATCGCCGGCTATCTGGCTCAACAGAACACCGATCGGCAGAAGGTGGAGCGGGCCATCGCCGAGCAGGCGGCCGCCATGGTGATCGAGCGCGGGCTGGACCGGCCGGACCGGCGGGCGATCGTGCTGTGCAGCGAGAAATGGCATAGCGGGGTGATCGGCATCGTGGCCTCGCGGCTGGTGCGGCGCTTCGGCCGGCCGACGATCCTCATCGCCATCAACGGAGACGGCGTCGGCCAGGGCAGCGGGCGGAGCATCCGCGGTTTCCACATGCGCGATGCGCTCGCCGCGTGCGGCGAGCACCTGCTGAGCTTCGGCGGGCACGCGATGGCCGGCGGCCTGCGCGTGGAGGCGGGCAAGGTGGACGCCTTCGCCGAGGCGTTGCTCGCCCGCGCGGCGGCGGAGATTTCCGAGCAGCAGCTCACGCCGGCCCTGCACATCGACGCGGAGACGAGCATTGCCGCCCTCACTCACGCGGCCGTTCTGGACATCGAGCACATGGCGCCGTTCGGGCAGGGCAACCCGGCCCCGGTGGTGATGCTCCGCGGATGCGAACTGCTCAACGAGCCGAAGCGCATGGGCCGCACGGGGACCACGGTGGGGCTGTACCTTGGCCAGAACGGGCGGAGCATGCGGGCGGTGGGCTTCGGCATGGGAGAACTCGCCGACGCCCTGCGCGGGGTGAATCGCGTCGACGTGGCGGCCGAGCCGAACCTGAACCGCTTCAACGGACGGACGTCGGTGGAGCTCAGGCTGAAGGACGTTCGCTGGTGACGCCGGGCCGGCCGCGCCGCAACGCCGCTACCGGCCCCCACAGAAGGTACACCAGTGCGAAGCCGGCCGCCGCGACAAACGGCTCCAGCAGCACCGCCAGGGCGACCAGCACCAGCCGCACAAGGAAGCCGAACGGCTTGCGCCCGCGGACGTAGCGGTTCACCAGGTGCGGATAGGGGAAGTTGCTCACCATCAGCAGGGCCGCGGCGAGCGTCACCGCCACGAGCGTTACGCTCACCGTTCCCAGCAGCCAGGGCTGGGCCCGCCAGCCTCTCTCAATACCGGCCAGATGTGCAAACAGCAGCACCAGGGTGGTTACGGCCGCGGCCGCGCCGGGGCTGGGCAGCCCGCGAAACACCATGTGGGAAGACTCGCTCTCATCGGTCTCCACGTTGAACCGCGCCAGCCGCAGCGCCGCGCAGGCCAGGTACACGCCCGCCACGCACCAGATGCTACGCTCCAGGCCCATGGAGTCCGGCAGGAGCGTGAGCCGGTCCACCTGCCCGTGCAGCACCATGATGACCGTGCGCAGCATGAGCATGGCCGGCGCCGTGCCGAAGCTGACGATATCCGCCAGGCTGTCGAGCTGCGCGCCGAACTCGCTCGTCTTGCGGGTCAGCCGGGCCACTCGTCCGTCGAGCATGTCGCAGACCATCGCCACCAAAATCAGCAGGCACGCCAGGTTCAGGTGGCCCAGCGTGGCCTGCCCGAGGGCGTCCTTCGTGGAGAAGTGGATGGAGGCGAACCCCGCCAGCACGTTGCCGAGCGTGAACAGCGCCGGCAGCGCCGCCGTCGTGCGCAGGATGCGCCGCTTGCGGTGCGGCGGGCCGACCGTCTCATCCGGCAGATCGTCCGGGTCGGTCGGTGGGAGCCTCTTGTGTGTCTTGTGCGAATTCACGTTCTCTCGTCTCCGGCCGACAGGAGCACCGTTTCTCCGGCGCGGACGGCGTCTCCCACGGCCACGCGCACCTCCGCGGCGAGTTCCGTGGGGGCCAGCACCTCCAGCCGCGAGCCGAAGCGGATCATCCCGATCCGCTGCCCGCGCCGCAGGGTCTGTCCTTCTACCAGATCGGTCACGATGCGCCGCGCCACGTAGCCGGCCACCTGGCGAACCACCACGGGGTAGCTCGCCCCGCGGTGCTCGCAGGCCAGGCGGATGGAGGCGGACTCGTTGTGCTCGGAGGCGTGCGGGTCTCTGGCGTCCAGGTAGCGGCCCGGCCGATGGAGGACCTCTTCCACCCGTCCGTCGCATGGGCTGCGGTTCACGTGCACGTTCAGCACGTTCATGAACACGCCCACCCGCACGCCGGGCCGCCCGAGCTCGCTTTCCGGCCCGATGGGGGTGATGTCCGCCACGCGCCCGTCGGCGCAGCTCACCAGCAGCCCTTCGCCTTGCGGCGGCGTGCGGTGCGGGTCTCTAAAGAACCACAGCACCCATACCCACACGGCCACGGGAACGGCGACCAGCCCCGCGAGCCATGCGTTGGAGCGCCACGCCAGCAGCATCACTCCGGCCGTCGCCGCCGCCAGCAACAGCGTGGCGAGGGCCACCGGTCCCCGGCCATATTGTGCGATCCGAAACGCCATGAGCCGCTCAACATCAATCGACAAGCCCGCCGACCGGAACCGACGGGCTTGTGAAGTTCGGGAAGGTTGGGCCGGTCCTACTGTTCCTCGGGCGGGATCGTCCGCGGACCGAGGATGATATCCGGAGTGACCGTGTCCACGGTGAACGGCTGGCTGAGGGCCAGCATGATCCGCTCTCCGCCCTTGCCGACGCCGACGATCCGGATGCGGCACCGCTTGGACGTGACCGAAGGCACCGTCCACTTGATTTTGGTTCCGAACGACGCGCCGCTGTCCAGCGTCCGCCAGGACAGGCCGTTGTCCGCTGAGAACTGGAATTCCAGCACATCGTAGTCCCTGGCGGCCTCCGGCATCCACGCCAGCACGCGGGCCGTTCCGCCGCGCAGCAGCCCGCCGACCTGCGGCCAGCCCGGGCGCGGGTCTTTGTAGCGCTCCTCGGCCCCGGCCGTCACCACGAACGCGTCCGCCGGCCGGACCGAAGGCTGCCGGCCGGCCGCGTCACCCGCCACCACGTGCATGGTTTCCGTCAGGGCCATGCCCACGTTGTCGGCCTTGTCCGTCGCCTCCATGCGGAAGCGCAGGCCGCCGTCGGCCGCGGCTTCCGGCGGAATATCCACTTCCATCCGTCCGTGCGGCGGCAGGGCCTTCGGGAACCGGCTCCACACGAGGTTGTGCGGGAACTCCGCGAAGCAAGTGCCCAGTTTGACCGTGCCTTCCTTGAGATTTTCATCCGCCACATACCACTCCAGCAAAACAGTTTCGCCGGTTTTGTAGATATGGCGGACCTTCCGGCCGTGCTCGTCCTTCTTCCACGGGGCCGGGGTGACGGTGAGGGTGATCTTCGGCGGGGCGCGGTCCACCACGTAGATGCGGTGCGGCTGGCCGGGGGGCACTTCCGTCACCCCTTGTGCGGGGCCGACAAACCGCAGCCAGTGCGGGCCGTCCTGCTCCGCGCGGAACAGGAAGTGCGTCTGCTCCACGCCGAAGTACCCGCTCTTGGACCATTGTTCGCCGGAATCGGCCGAACTCCACACGCACACGCGCGGGTCGCCGGATACCTGGTAGCCGCCCGGGTGCCGAACGAAGAAGTACTCGCTGCGGCTGTAATACACCGGAATGCCGTGTCCGATCGTCTCCTGCGGCTTGAGTTCCTCCGACGGCCGGTAGTAGAACGGCGCGTCGTAGGCCCAACCGGGCAGGTCTTGAGCGGGGGCCCAGTCGGGGTTTTCATCCGCCTGCATGCAGCCGACGAGCAGCACGGCCGACAGTGCAATCCACAGTGCCTTGGCCATAGTCCATCCCTCGGAAAGCGTCTCTTTGGCGCGCACACCAGCGCGCAGCCACATTGTTACGGCTCTTATCGGCGATTACAACCTCCGCATCGGCAGGAATTTCAGCCATGCAGATACTCCGCGGCCCGCTGGAACAGCAGCCGCCCATCCGCCCGCTTCACCTCGCCGGCCGTCCAACGCGGATGGTGTGTGATGTCCACAAACCGCTCCGGATGCGGCATGAGGCCCAGCACGCGGCCGGACGGGTCGCAGATGCCGGCGATGTCTTCCGCGCTGCCGTTGGGGTTGACGGGGTAGCCGCCGGGGTCGCCCGCGGCGTCCACGTAGCGCAGGGCCACCTGGCGGCCCTCGTTCAGCCGCTTCAGCACGTCGGCGTCCCGGGCGACGAATTTCCCCTCGCCATGGGCGACCGGCAGGGCGATGACCTCTCCGGCCGGCAGGAACACGCACGTGTCGCTTTCTGCCTTCAGGTGCACCCAGCGGTCTTCGAAGCGGCCGGAGTCGTTCCAGGCGAGCGTCACGTCCCGCCCGGCCCGGCCGGGCTCCACGCGGCCCCACGGCAGCAGGCCGGACTTCACCAGCACCTGGAACCCGTTGCAGATGCCCAGCACCAGCTTCCCGTCCGCCAGGAACTCGTTCAGCGGTTCGGCGAGGCGGTGGAGCATCTGGTTGGCGAGGATCTTGCCGGCGGCCACGTCGTCGCCGTAACTGAAGCCGCCCGGGGCCACGAGGAACTGGTAGTCCTTCAGCGCGGCCGGGGCCTCCATCAGCCGGTTGACGTGCACGCGCTCGGCCTGAAAGCCGGCTTGCTCCAGTGCGTACTGGGTTTCCCGGTCGCAGTTCGTCCCGGCCGCTCTCAATACAAGTGCTTTTGGCTTTATCATTTCCTTCTTTCTGAACCACAGAGGCCACCAAGATCGCGGAGATCAACGGCGACCATATCCACCCGCTGGCCGCTGATCTCCATGTCCTTGTACCGGACGGTTATGGGAACCGCCTGTCCACATCGATCCCGCGCAGGCCGAGTTCATAAGTAAGCGATTTCGCGTAGATGTTCTCAAGCAGACCGGCGCCGAGACGCTTGTGCTCCGCGGTCGCCGCTGCGATGATCGCTCCGGTCAATATCTTGTGCTCGTCGTCCTGGCCGCCGCCCCGGCAAGGCTTTGCAGCCACGGCTTCTGTTCTCCAAGACCTCTGTGCCCTCTGTGGTTCCGATATCAAAGCCGTTTGTACATCCGCTTCATGATCGGCCGCATTCCGAGCGACTCGTACAGCGCCGCGGCGGCGCAGTTGGCCTCCGCCACGTGCAGGCTCACCTCGCCGCAACCGGCCTCTCGTAGGGCGTCGAACGTGGCTTCCATGAGCCGCCGGCCCACACCCTGGCGGCGGAAGTCCGGATGGACCACCAGGTCCCACACCTCCGCCTTGCGACGCACGGAGAACACGGGCGGGTTCTCCCGCACGCAGCACTGCGTGAAGCCCGCCAGGCGGCCATCCGGCGCCGCGGCCACCAGGCAGATCATCTCCGTGCGCGTCACGCGCTCGGCGAAGTCCGCCCGCCAGTCCTCGGCCGCGCTGGGTGAGAAGTCCCACGCCTCCGCGTCGTAGGCATGGTGCTGCTCGGCCATCCGCCGCCACAGATCGGCGATCCGGCCCGCATCCTCCGGCGTGGCCGGTCGGATTGTCCAGGCGCCCTGGGTCATCGGTTTCTCACGCGGAGGGCCGCCGGCGGGCCCATCGGCCGCCTGTCGGTTCCCGCGGCCCGACCGGCTCGCGACACGCCCCGGCGGTGCGGAGGAATGATACCGCACCGTGGCGGACGGGTCCAGAATGGCCCCGAATCGAGATTCCAGCGGAGCGGAGAATTCAGGCTTCTTCCTGCGCCTCGGGCACCACCAGCACCGGGCAGGTGGTTGCGCGGAGCACGCGGTCGGTCACCGTGCCGAAGACCAGCTCCGCCAGGGCGGAATGCCCCTGCCGGCCGAGGACGATCAGGTGCACGTTTTCATCCTTGGCGAAGTCGAGAATCTCCGCCGACACGTTGCCGATGCGCACCTCCACGCGGAACTTCACCTCCGCCGGCACGTGCGGCGTGTACGCCTCGGCGATCTTGGCGTCCACGTCCTGCCGGGCCTTGGCGTCCACATCCTCCACCTCGTAGATGTAGGTCTTCCAGAACTGGGCTTCCGGCTCCGGGATCACGTGCAGGAGGATCAGCTCCGAGCCGCTCCGGCGGCGGACGGCGTCCACGGCGTGGAGGAAGGCGTGGTCGGCCGTCTCGGAGAAGTCTGTGCAGAACAGCACCTTCGCGCCGGTCCGCGGATACAGTTCGCTGGTCGCCATCACTCCACTCCTTTCAGCAGCGTCTTGAACCACGGGGGCCGCAAAGGCCGTGTCGTTCGCTTTCCATGCTTCGGGTTCTCTGTGCGGAATTCATTCCACAAGGTTCGGCAGAAACAGCGTAATCGCCGGGAAGGCCAGCAGCAAGGCCGCCGCGACCACCAGGGCCGCCAGGAACGGCAGCGCCCCGCGGAAGATCGTGTGCAGCGGCACATCCCGCTCGATACCGCTCACCACGTACACGTTCACGCCCACCGGGGGCGAGATGACCCCCATCTGCGTGACCACCACGATCATCACGCCGAACCAGACGGGATCGTATCCGAGCCCCTCGACCACGGGGTAGAAGATCGGCACCGTCAACAGCAGCAGCGCCAGGGCGTCCACGAAGCACCCGGCCGCCAGGTAGAACAGGATCACCGTCGCCATGATGCCCCAGGGCGGCAGCGGCAGGCCGGCCAGGCCCGCCGCCAGCCGGGTGGGAATCTGCGTAATGGCCAGGAACCGGCTGAAGATCACCGCCCCGGCCACGATCGCCAGCACCATGCAGCTCGTGCGGACCGTCTCCAGCAGCGAGCGCTGGAGCATCTTGCGAGTGAGTCCGCCGCGCGCGGCCGCCACGATCAGGCTGCCGGCCGCGCCCACGGCCGCGGCTTCCGTCGGCGTGAAGAAGCCCCCGAACAGCCCGCCCATCACCAGGGCGAACAGCAGCAGCGTCTCCAGGACGCCGGCCAGGGCCAGCACCTTGCGGCCCCAGGAGAACGCCGGAGACACCGGCCCGAGCTTCGGGCGGCGCAGGCAGCGGAGGTAGATCGTGGCGCAGAACAGCAGCGCGATCAGCACTCCCGGCACGATGCCCGCGATGAACAGCTTGCCGATGGACTGCTCCGTGAGCACGCCGTAGCAGATAAACACCACGCTGGGCGGAATAAGCATGCCCAGGCTGCCGCCCGCGGCCACGGAGCCGGTGGCCAGCTCCATGTTGTAGCCGTAGCGCTTCATCTCCGGCAGGGCCACGGAGGCCATGGTGGCGGCCGTGGCCGGTCCGGAGCCGCAGATCGCCCCGAAGCCCGTGCACGCGCCCACCGTGGCCATCGCCATGCCGCCCGGCAGCGGGCCCAGCCAGTGGTACGCCGCGTCGAACAGCCGCCGGCTGATGCCGGAGTGGAACGCGACCTGCCCCATGAACACGAACAGCGGGATCACCGTCAGGCTCTTGGAGGAGAACGTGCTCACCAACTCGGCGGACATCATGGACATCGCCGCGTCGGGGTTGATCACCGCCGCGAAGCCCGCCACGCCGACGATGCCCATCACGAACGCCACCGGCATGCTGCTCATCAGCAGCACCAGCAGCAGCACGCACCCGGCGATGCCGTACTCCAGCGGCGTCATGGCTTGATCATCTCCTTGCCGGGGTGCAGCAGGTGGCAGAGGACCACCAGCGCCACCATCGCCGCCGACAGCGCGACCACGTACGGCACCCAGAAGATCGGGATCTTCAGCGTCATCGTGGCTTCGTGGCTGCGGTAGAGCTTGCCGCCGTAGAGGAGGCACTCCCGGCAGACCAGCGCGAACACGCCGATCAGCACCAGGCGGTTGACGCTGTCCACCACCACCCGCCAGCGGCGCGAGAGCTTGTGGAAGAAGAACTCGATGGCCACGTGGCCCTTGACGGCCGTGGTGTAGGGCAAGGCGCAGGCGATGGTCACCGCCCCGGCGAGCGTCACGAGGTCCACCGCGCCGGTCAGCGACGAGCCGAACAGGCGCATCACCACATCCGTGCAGGTGACGAGCATCATCATCAGGATGCCCGCGCCGGACACCGCCGCCAGCACATACACGCCCACGCGCACCGCCCCGAACAGCGGCTCGGTTTTGCGGACTACCGCACGCAGCGGCCCCGCCATGGCGGCCATTGGCGCTACTCGCCCTTCGCCTTGGCTTCGGCGATGCGGGCCTGGATGTCCCGGATCAACTCCGCGCCCGGCAGGTTATTGGCCTTCGTCATCTCGACGTAGCCCTGCAGGACCGGCTGCACGGCCGCCACCCACCTGGCCTGCTCGTCGGCATCCAGCGAGAGGATCTCCCGCGGGGGGGCGAGCTGGCGGATGAACTGCCGGCCGGCTTCGTCGGCCTGGTCCCACGCCTCGCCGTGTTTGACCACCCACTCGGCGCTGACCTCGTTGAACACCTTCTGCACGTCGGCCGGCAGGGCGCTCCACTTGTCGCGGTTCATCACCACGTACATGGAGGTGGTGTAGCCGATGGCGGAGGTGTCCGTGACGGATTGGATCACCTCGCCCTGCTTCCACCCCTTGAGCGTCTCGATGGGGCAGAAGGTCGCCTCGACCGTGCCTTTCTGCAGCGCCTCGTACGTCTCCGGCTGGCTCATGCCGACCGGCGTGCCACCCAGCGCCTCGACGATCTTCGCCGAAAGGCCCGTGGCGCGGATCTTCATGCCCTTGACGTCTTCGATCGACTTGACCGGCTTCTTGCTGGCCAGGATGCCCGGCCCGTGGGCATGCACGTACAGCACGTGCGCGCCGGCCACTTCCTTCGGCTCGTACTTCATCACCATGTCCGTGGCGATGCGGCTGGCCGTCTTGCCGTCCGGGTAGCCCAGCGGCAGGTCCAGCCCCTCCAGCAGCGGGAAGCGGCCCGGCGTGTAGGCGAAGCAACTCATGCCGACATCGGCCACGCCATCCTGAACGGCCTGGTAGGTCTGCGGGGCCTTGCTCAGCGTGCCGCCGGGGTACAGGGTGATCTTCACCTTGCCTTCGGTGCGCTTCTCGATTTCCTTCGCCCATGCCTCGGCCGTCTGGTACTGCACGTGCGAGGAGGGGAAGAAGATGGCGTAGTTCAGCGTGATGGTCTGCTTTCGGTCGGCGGATTCCCGCCGGCAGCCGTGCTGCGGGGCGGTCAGGGCCACCAGGGCAAGCAGAGCGACGATTCGTGCGGCCGATGATCTTTCGGACATGATCGTGATTCTCCCGAAACGTGTTGAAGGTTGATCCAGTGGAAACAGCTTCCGCCCAAGGATTCCAACGCATCGCCGGGCGGGTGTCAAGAACCCACGGCGGACCGCGTCCCGCCGACCGGGCGCCGCGCGAATTGGGTTGGGCGCTACGGGCCGCTTGCTTACAATGTCCCGGATGAAGATTGACCCCCGCTTCCTGGTCGAAGCCGGCCCGGAGATATTCAACGGCAACGAGCTCATGATCAAGGGCGCGTTGGAGGCCGAGGGCGGTGTCCACCTGCTCGGCGGATACCCCGGCAGCCCCGTGGCCGGCTTTTTTGACTCGATGGCGTACATCAAGGACCTTCTGGTCGAGAAGGGAATCCGCGCCGTCATCAACAACAACGAGGCCCTCGCCGCGGCCATGCTCAACGGCTCGCAGGTGGCCGGGGTCCGCGGCATCATCTGCATGAAGTCCGTCGGCGTGCACGTGGCGGCCGACGCCCTGGCCCTCGGCAGCCTCGCCGGGGCCAACCCCAAGGGCGGGGCGATGGTCATCTACGGCGACGACCCGTGGAGCGACTCCACGCAGGTGCCGTCCGACAGCCGGTTCATCTCCAGGCACCTGTTCATCCCGACCATCGAGCCGTCCAACGTGCAGGAAGTGAAAGACTTCGTCGATATCGGGCTGAAGCTCTCCCGCCGCAGCGAGCTGTACGCCGGCTACGTGATGAGCACGAACCTCGCCGACGGCGGCGGCACGGTGGACTGCCGGGCGAACCAGTACCCCGCCCGCGGGGTCAACGACCCGATGGACTTCGTCACGGCGGGCATCGACCTGGACAAGTACGTGCTGCTGCCCCCCAAGACGTGGTGGCAGGAGGCGAACTACGCCGAGCGGTTCGAGCGGCTGCGGGCGGCCGGGCGGGAGTTGGGCGTCAACCGCATCGAGCACCGGCCGAACGGCCGGGCGCCCGTCGGCTTCGTCACCAGCGGCCTGGCGTACGGCTACCTGGTGCAGGCCCTGGCGGAGATGGACCTGCTCGGAGCATTTCCGATCCTCAAGTACGGCCTCACCTACCCGCTGGACGAGCAGCCGCTGGCCGAGATGGCCGACTGCTGCGAACGCCTCGTGGTGGTCGAGGAGCGACGGGCGTTTCTGGAAGGCCAGGTGCAGGAGGCCGTCGCCCGCATGCGCCAGGCCGGGCGGACAAGCGAGAAGCTCCAGGTGTGGGGCAAGCAGTTCCCCGACGGGCTGGAGGGCCTGCCGGAGATCCGCGGCCTGCATCCGTCGATTCTCATCTCCCGGCTGGCGCCGCTGCTGCGGAAGACCTGCCCATCCCACGTTACGCCGAAGCGCGAGTCCATCGACCGCGAGCTGGGCGTCATCGAGCAGACGGGCAAGGCCCGCGTGCCCAGGCTGCCGGCCCGCATCCCGACGTTCTGCCCCGGCTGCCCCCACCGCGACTCGGCCGACCTGTGCCTGGAGATCCGCAAGCGCTTCCTGGACGCCGAGTACATGCGGCATCGCCACGGAAAGGGCGCCATCGACCTGGTGTTCCACGGCGATATCGGCTGCTACACCATGCTCATGTTCCCGCCCAACACGGAGCTGATGCACAACCTCTCCGGCATGGGCCTGGGCGGTGGAACCGGCTCCGGCATGGACCCGTTCATCACGAACAAGCAGGTCGTCTTCATGGGCGACAGCACGTTCTTCCACAGCGGGCAATTGGCCATCAGCCAGGCGATCAAGCTGGGCCAGGACATCACGTTCATCATCCTGGACAACCGCACCACGGCGATGACCGGCCACCAGCCCACGCCCGGCGTGGAGTACGACGTGATCGGCCACGAGACGCCCGCACAGGACATCGAGTCGATCGTCCGGGCCATCGGCGCGCCGGCCGGCGTGCCGGTGCTGCGCGTGGACCCGGAGCAGCGGGAGCAGTACCGCCGCCTGCTGGAGGAGACCTTCCTCTCCGACGGCGTGAAGGTGATCCTCGCGGACAAAGAGTGCGCCATCACCCGCAACCGCCGCCGCCGGCGGGCGGAGCGGGAGGCGTCTCGCCGGGCCGGGTACCTGCCGCGCCGCGAGCACATGAACATCAACACCGACATCTGCCGCTTCTGCCTGAGCTGCGCGGAGATGACCGGCTGCCCCGGCCTCAAGCACGTGGACACCGACTACGGCCGGAAGATGGACACCGACGTGACGTGGTGCGTCAACGACGGGGCGTGCATGCGGATCGGCGCGTGCTCGGCGTTCGAGCGGGTGACGATCCTTCGCAAGCGCCCGCCGCGGGCCCGCGTGCCGGAACTGGGGCTGGAGGAGATCCCCGAGCCGCCCCGCGCGCGGCTTAAAGGCCCGTGGCATTGCGGGCTGGTGGGCGTGGGCGGCATGGGCGTGGGCGTGGCCACGAGCATCATCGTCCGCGCCGGGCACAAAGAAGGCTACCGAGTCACCTTCACCGACAAGAAGGGCCTGGCCATCCGCAACGGCGGCACCGTAAGCCAGGTGATCTTCCAGCCGGACCGGCAGCCGGCGACCGGCGCGGTGCCGTACGGCAAGGCCGATCTGCTGATCGGCGTGGACGTGCTGGAGGCGGCGCGGGCCATCGACCCGACGCAGCGGATGCGCTTCGCCCTGCCGGGCCGCACGGCCGCGGTGATCAACCTGGACAAGGTGCAGACCATCCGCGGCATCTTCGGCCAGGAAGACTACGACATCGACGAACTGGAGAAGGCCATCCGCGCCCACACGCGGAGCGAAGACTACCTCGCCCGCAACATCTCGCGCATCTGCGAGAAGTACCTCGGCTCCAAGCTGTACGCCAACGTGATGATGCTGGGCTTCGTCTACCAGAGCGGGCTGATTCCCGTGTCCATGCACTCGATGGCCTGGGCCATCAAAGACACCATCCGCACGGAGTTCCGCAAGAACCTCTTCGCGTTCAACATGGGCCGCAAGCTCTGCGAGCGGATGGATATCTTCCAGGGAGCGCCCCGGCGAACCGGCTGGAAGGACGCCCTGGAAGACAAGTGCCGCCACACCATCCGCCGCTACCCGCGCGGGCAGAAGAAGGCCGATGCCCTGCGGCAGCTTGTGGCCTCCACCGCCGCCACGCTGGAGAAGCTCGACGAGGCGGACCTGCGAGACCTCGTCATCCGCGCCTACGACTGCATGCGGTGGGGCGGGCTCCGCTACGCCGAGCGCTACCTGCGGCAGGTGGCGGATATGTACCGCAAAGACTCGCCGAAGCACGACTTCTCCGCCACGCGCGCCGTGCTGCACAACCTCGCCGCCGCGATGCTCATCAAAGACCCGGTCTTCCTGGCGGAGCTTTCCTGCAGCCCGGAGAAGTACGCCCGCGACCGGGAGAAGTACCTGGTGAACCCGGCCAACGGAGACCGCATCCGCTACCGGCACTACTGGCACGCGCGGTTCAAGCTGTTCGGGCGGGAGCGCGGCGTCCGCCTGCGCGTGCCGCACTGGGCCCTGCAGGTGCTGCGGGAGATGCCCTCCCTGCGGAAGACCGTGGCGGGCTGGAACCGCGACGCCCTGCGCTACCTGGAAGCCTACGAGCAGACGGTGCAAGGCTTCCGCTGGACCACGGACGAGGAATACGCCCGCGGCCTGGCGCGGCTGAGCGGCTCGCGCTGCATGAGCTGCATGAACCCGCAGTGCCAGCAGCGCGGCTGCCCGCTGGAGGCGGACATTCCCACGTGGGTGCAGCTCGCCTACCAGCAGCGCTGGCGAGAGGCCGCCGACGTGCTGCACCGGTACAACAACTTCCCGGAGTGGACCAGCCGCATCTGCCCGGCCTTCTGCGAGAGCGAATGCAAGAACGCCTTGGGCGGCCTGCCGACCGGCGTGCAGGAAATCGAGCGACAGATCATCGAGAAGGCGTGGGAAGAAGGCTGGATTTCCCCCGAGCCGGCCGCGGAGAAGACCGGGCGAAACGTGGCGGTCGTCGGCTCCGGCCCGGCCGGGCTGGCCGCGGCGCAGCAGCTTGCCCGGGCCGGGCATCGCGTGACCGTCTTTGAGAAGGACGAGCAGCCCGGCGGCCTGCTGCGGTACGGCATACCCGCCTGGCGGCTGGAGAATGAGCTGGTCGACCGGCGGCTGGAGCAGCTCAAGGCCGAGGGCGTGGAGTTCCGCACCGGCACGGAAGTGGGGCGCGACGTGCCGGCCGAGGTGCTGCGGGAGCAGTTCGACGCCGTGCTGCTGGCGATGGGCGCCGCCAGGCCCAAAGACCTCTCCATCCCCGGCCGGGAGCGGGCCGGCGTGGAGTTCGGTATCGACTTCCTCCGCCGGCACAACGTGACCGAAGCGGACGCCGCCCCGGCCAAGGGCAAGGTGGTGGCGGTCATCGGCGGCGGCCTGACCGGGGAGGACTGCGTGGAGGCCGCCCTCGTTCAGGGCGCCCGGCAGGTGCACCAACTCGAAATCCTGCCGGAATCGCCCGTGTTGCAGCAGGCCACGGCCGGCGAAGTGGGCGACGAAGACAACGTCCGCCGGCGCTGGTGCGTCTCGACGACGGCGCTGGAAGGCCCGGACGGCCGCGTGGCGGCGCTGAAAGGCACGCAGGTGCGCTGGACGCCGTCGCCGGCCGGCCCGCGGATGGAGACCGTCCCGGACAGCGAGTTCACGCTCAACGTGGACATGGTGCTGCTGGCGATGGGCTTCGACGCGGTGGTGCCCGAGCCGCTGGCCGGCAAGCTGGGCGTGGAGCGGGACGCCTCCGGCCGGGCCGTGACCGACGGCCACGCCACCTCGGCCGAGGGCGTCTTCGCCGCGGGCGACGTGGTGACCGGGGCGTCGTACGTGGCCACGGCCATCGACTCCGGCCGCAAGGCCGCCGCGGCGGTGGATGCGTTCCTGGCCAAGGACCGGCAGCCGGCCGGCGCGGCCTGACCCGTGCGGCCATTGCCGCCTGTTGTCGTTGCGGATACACTCATGGCGGTCCTTGGGGAGCGAGCGATGCGGCGCGACGAAGCACTCAAGATCATCTCGGACAACCGTGAGAGGATGCGGGAGTTCCCTGTTCGCGCGCTGTATCTGTTCGGCTCCGTCGCCCGCGACGAGGCGAAGCCGCGGCAAATATCCCGGAATGCGTGCGAGAAGCCAACCCCGATGTGCCGTGGGAGAAGATGAGGCGCTTCCGCAATGTGATCGTGCATGGGTACTTCGGGCTGGACGAAAAGGTGCTGTAGGAGACCGTTCAGAACGATCTCCCGCCCCTTGTCCCCCTGCTGCGAAGGGTTCTGCAAGACCCGGCGTGAGCCGGAGGCGCGTGGCTTGTTCTCTGTCCCCTGGCCCTCCGCGTGAGGAACTGATGCCGCGAGAATCCCAAACAGCCCGCCGGAAGCGCGCCGCCGCGATCGTGCGGAAGCTCAAGAAGCACTACCCGCAAGCCGACTGCTCGCTGGACCACGACAGCCCGTTTGAGCTTCTGATCGCCACCATCCTCGCCGCCCAGTGCACCGACGCCCGCGTGAACCTGGTGACGCCGGAGTTGTTCGGCAAGTACCCCACGCCCGCCGCCTTCGCGGCCGCGGGGCAAGAGGAGCTCCAGGAGCAGATCCGCTCCACGGGCTTCTTCCGCAATAAGGCCAAGAGCATCCTCGGCGCGTGCAAGCGCATCGAGGAGGAGTTTGGCGGCGAAGTGCCGGCCGACATGGACAGCCTGCTGAGCCTGCCGGGCGTCGCCCGCAAGACGGCCAACGTGGTGCTCGGAACGGCGTTTGGAATCAGCGAGGGCGTGGTGGTCGACACCCACGTCACCCGGCTGGCCAACCGGCTGAAGCTGACCGCCCACAAGAGCAACCAGGGCGACAAGATCGAGAAGGACCTCATGCAGCTCGTGCCGCGCGAGGACTGGACGTTCTTCGCCCACGCCCTCGTCCACCACGGCCGGGCCGTGTGCGCCGCCCGCAAGCCGGACTGCCCGCACTGCCCGCTCCGCGAGCTTTGCCCGTCCGCGGATTCGTTCTGAATTCGCCGGATTCCGTTCTTGCGGCCGGGCCGCCGGGCTGTACAATGCAAAAGGACATATCGCAGAGGGCGTTGAGGCCCTCAAGACGCCGAGTGTTTCCGCCTAGGCCTTCCCCGGCCGGCGGCGTGAGACAGATACGGCGGACTTCGATGGCCACGGACTGGTCATGAGCAGTGAACGGATTCGCACGATTCTATGGGTATTCCCGCGGCGCCGCGCCGGCGGCCGACGACATGCCGGCAGGCGGTCCGGGAAGAATCGGCAGCGGACAAATGGGAGGCCTTGCCGCTTTTGTGGGCAAGTCCCCGAAATCGGCCTGATACCTCATCTGCCCAGCGCCCTCTGCGATGTCTTTTACACGCCCGGGCTGTTTCCTGGACCGACCCTGCGCCCCAACCCCCCGAGAAAAGCCATTCGCCGAAGCGCCCGCCTGGGGTAAGATTTCCGCAGGAGGCCTCCAGCAGCCTCGGAAAGACGGCGACCATGCGACAGGCGATCCCGACGATCCTCCCTCGCCGCGGCGAGGCGAGGACGTGTCCCGATTAAAGGCGAAGGTAGCGAGTGCCTCAGGATACTCCGAATATAGAATACCCATGCCGGTGGGAGTACCGGATCATCGGCGCCAGCGAGGACGGCCTGCGTGCGGCGGCCGTGGCCGTCGCCGGCGAGCTGGACTACTCCCTGCACGCGGCGAACGTCAGTTCGCGCGGGCGCTACCTCTCGCTGCGGCTGGAGGTGCTGGTGCACAACGATCGCATGCGCGTGAGCCTGTTTGAGCAGCTTCGGGCCCGCGAAGAGGTCATGATGGTTCTCTGACAACCAGCCGAAAGGGGCGCCGCTCATGCACCCGGAGACAACGGAAGTGCCCACCATTCTCACCCCGGCCGAGGGGGTCTTCGTGCGCCAGGAAGTGGACAACATGGCGTGGGTGGACCTCGGCGGCTTCGCGGTGGTTATCGACGCGCTGGAGAAGCCGGCCGCGGAGAAGGAGGTGTTCGACGCCATCGCCGGCAGCCTCGGCCAGACGCCGATCCGCTACGTGCTGAACACGCACACCCACCACGACCACGTGGCGCTGAACGTTGCATTCCGGGATCGCCGCGGCGCGGAGATCGTCAACGCCTCCAACACCCGCTTCCCGCCGGAGGGCCGGTGGTTCGACGGCAGCAGCCAACGCCTGCAGATGCTGCACATGGGCGGCTGCCACACGGAGGAAGACTGCCTGATGTGGATGCCCGCCGCCCGCGTGCTGTTCGTGGGAGACCTCTTTGGCTGGGGGCTGATCCCGCTGAGCGGGCCGCCGCGCCCGCGGGCCGTCGAGCGGCTGCTGGCGACGTATGCCCGGATGATCGGCTTCGAGGCGGATGTGGTGGTTCCTGGCCACGGGCCGCTGTGCTCCACCGCGGAACTGCGCCGCTGGGTGCGGTACTTCCGGTGGCTGATGCGCACGGCCGGCGAGGGCATTCGGGCCGGCAAGAGCGATGAGGACATCCGCCCGCAATTGGCGCTGCCGCACGACATGGCCGGCTGGTGGCGCTTCGCCGACTGGAAGCACGAAGACAGCATTGCCAAGGTGCTGCACGCCGCCCGCAAGGGGTGGCTGGACGCCGAATTCGGATCGGCCGACTGAGGCGATCCGCGGGAGACAGACCATGGACATCGAAACCATCCGAACCGTGCTGCTGTGGTGCACCCTTCTCAACGTCGCCATCCTGGCCGCGGCGTGGATCATGACGGCGCTGGCCGGCGGCTGGGTGTACCGGATGCACAGCCGCTTCTACCCGATCTCGCGCGAGGCATTCTACGTGACGATCTACGCGTTTCTCGGGCTGTACAAAATGCTCGTGTTCGTCTTCAACCTCGTGCCGTACATCGCCCTGCGGATCGTGAGCTGGCAATAGCACAGAGATGCCCATACCACGCCGCGCGGACGCCACACCACGTCGGACACACCGCTTCGGAACCTTTGACAAATCCGGCCCTTCCGCTAGGATGAGGCGTTCCTGACGCGATTGCGGAACGAATCACCATGAATATCTCACTGAACTGGCTGACGGACTACGTGGACGTGGCTTCCATTCCCGCCGAGGAACTGGGCGAGCGGTGCATGCACATGGGGCTGAACCTGGAAGAGATCGTTTCCACGGATTCCGACATCGTGCTGGACCTGGAAGTAACCTCGAACCGCCCGGACTGCCTGTGCCACCTGGGCGTGGCGCGGGAGGTGGCGGCCGCGCTGGGCCTGGAATACCGCCCGCCCGTCCTCCCGGACCTGCCCGCCACCGGCAGCGCCGCGGAGCTCGCCTCCGTGGAGGTGCTCGCGCCGGACCTGTGCCCGCGCTACACCGCCCGCATTATCCGGGGCGTGAAGGTCGGCCCCAGCCCGTCGTGGATGGTCGAGCGGCTGGCGGCCGTCGGCGTGCGGAGCGTCAACAACATCGTGGATGTGACGAACTACGTCCTGTTCGAGTACGCCCAGCCGCTGCACAGCTTCGACTTCGACAAGCTCGACGGCCGGCGCATCATCGTCCGCCGCGCCGAAGAGGGCGAGTTGCTCGTCAGCATCGACGAGACGAAGTGCAAGCTCACGCCGGACATGCTCGTCATCGCCGACGCCGCCAGGCCCGTCGCCATCGCCGGCGTGATGGGGGGGCTGAACACGGAAGTCACCGAAGGAACCGCCAACGTGCTGCTGGAGGCGGCCCAGTTCGACCCGCTGTCCATCCGCCACACGTCCCGTAAGCTCCAGCTCATGAGCGAGAGCAACTACCGCTTCGAGCGCGGCATCGACCCGGTGCGCCTGGAAGAGGCCTCCCGTCGGGCGTGCCAGCTTATCCTGGAGCTCGCCGGCGGCGAGCTGGCCGAAGGCCTGCTGGACGTCTGGGCCGAGCCGTGGCAAGCGCCCACCGTCAAGCTCCGCCCGGAGCGGACGGACAAGCTGCTGGGCTACGAGATTCCCCCCGAGCGGCAGGTGGAGATCCTCGACCGGCTGGGCCTCTCGCCCCGGATGGACGGCGGCAAGATCGCCTGCACCATCCCCAGCCACCGGGCGGACCTGACGCGCGAGGCGGACCTGATCGAGGAAGTCGCCCGCCTGGCCGGCTACGACCGGATCCCCGTCTACAACTCCGTCGAGCACCCGGTCCGGCCGATGGACGTGAACACGCGGGCCCGCCGCGACGTGGGGCGCGTGCTGAACGCCGCCGGCTTCGACGAGGCGATGACGTACACCTTCATCGACCGCGAGGAGGCCGAGCGGTTCGGCTTCGCCGACGTGGTGAACGTGGACCCGCTCGTCCGCAAGACCAACAACACGCTCCGGCCGACGCTGGCGCCCGCCCTGCTGCGGGCCGTCAAGACCAACCAGGACGCCGGCAACGGCGCCGTGAGCCTGTACGAGATCGCCGCGGTGTTCCCCTTCGTCGGCGCGGGCGAACTGCCGGGCGAGTACGTGGAATTGGGCCTGGTGACCACGCGCGAGCTGCGCGAGCTTCGCGGGGCGCTGGAGGCCGTGGTGGAGAAGGTGGACCCCGGCTCGCGGCTGGAGCTGGTCGCCAAAGACCTCGCCGGCCTGCAGCCGGGCGCCGCGGCCGAACTGCTGCTGGACGGCGAGCCGGCCGGGCGGATCGGCATGATCTCCGCGGAGGTGCAGGACGCCTGCGGCCTGGAGAAGCCCGCCGCGGTGGCGAGCCTGCACTTCGAGGCCCTGCTCAGCCGGGCCGGCGCGGTGCGGACGTACCGGCCGCTGGCGAAGTTCCCCGGCATGCAGCGCGACCTGTCGATCCTCGTGGACGAGGACGTGACGTGGCGGCGGATCGAGCAGACCGTCCTGGCCGTCGATCAGCCGATGCGCGAGTCGCTGGCGTACGTCACGACGTACCGCGGCAAGCAGATTCCCGCCGGCCGCAAGAGCGTGACGCTCACGCTCACCTACCGCAAGCCGGACGGCACGCTCCGCGGCGAGGAGGCCGACGCGCAGGTGGCGCAGGTGGTCGAATCGCTGAAAAAAACGCTCTCGGCCGAGCTGCGGACGTAGTTCCGGCCAAGCGCCCGTCTCCGCGTGACTTGCCCGGTGGATAACCTGTGGACTTCGCGCGGCGCTCGCATTCCCCTCAAGCAACGCTCACTTGGCGTCGATAGAATCCATGGTATAATGGACTGCACAAAGCGAGACAGCGGCCTTCGGGCCGACACAAAGCTGCCTCTGCCGTGTTCGGCAGTCACGCGTACATGAGAAGAACCGATAAGCCCGTTCCGGGAGGCAATGCACAGGGCGCCCCGGCGCACCGGCCGCCACCCACCTGACGATAACGGGTTCTTTCTCAGGGCGTGTCACCGGCACAGCGTGGAGGCAACTTTTTTGCGCGGGCGGCGGTGAACAGGGCACAGTAAGTAGCGAGCGGGGGATAGGGAACGGCCGGACCGACCGGCGCAGAACGGCTTGCCAGATCCGCGAGCGCCAGCGGCCTGCCGCGGCGTAGCCTATGGCGAAGCCGGGAGCGGGGGCGTTCAGCGCACTTCCGAGCCATTGTCGATTGACGATTGGTCGTAGCGGTCGGCCGGCCGGTATGGGTTGTCCGCCAACGAGCCGGCCGATAGAATCCGTGTGTCGCCAGCGTAGCTCAACGGTAGAGCACCGCTTTTGTAAAGCGGCGGTTGTGGGTTCGATTCCCTCCGCTGGCTTGCTTCAGCAAAACGACGGCTCGTGACAGGTCATGCCACGGGCCGGTATTTTGCGCAAGGGTAACGACCTGCGAAGACGGTTACTCCGGATAGCCCATAGGCGCCTCCCGCCGCGCCGCGGGGCCGGGGCCGCCAGGCGAAGCCCCAACCCGCAACAGGGCGGCAAGGCCTCCGCCAACGGCTCTATGCCTTGGCGGTGGCCTGGAGTTCCAGTTCGATCACCTTGCCCTGGCGATGCCAGCGGCGGTAGCGCTCTTCCAGCAGGGTCTGGGGGCTGAGCCGGCGGAGTTCGCGAAGCGTGGAGACGACGGTTCGCTCCAGCAAGGCCGCGGCCTCGGCCGGGTTGCGGTGCGCGCCGCCGAGCGGCTCGGAGATGATCGTGTCAATGACGCCCAGTTCCTTGAGGTGTCCGGCCGTCAGGCGCAGGGCCTCGGCGGCTTCCGAGGCCTTCTCGCCCGTGCGCCACAGGATGCTCGCGCAGCCTTCGGGGGAAATGACGGAGTAGTAGGCGAATTCCATCATCGCCACGCGGTCTCCCACGCCCACGCCCAAGGCCCCGCCGGAGCCGCCCTCGCCGATCACCACGCACAGGATCGGCGCGCGCAACCGGCTCATCTCCAGCATGTTGCGGGCGATGGCCTCCGCCACGCCACGCTCCTCGGAGCCCACGCCGGGGTACGCTCCCTGCGTGTCGATCAGCGTGACGACCGGCAGGCCGAACTTCTCGGCCATCTGCATCATCCGCAAGGCCTTGCGGTAGCCCTCCGGGTGGGCGCAGCCGAAGTTGCAGGCGATCTTCTCTTTGGTGTCTCGCCCTTTGTGCTGGGCGATGACCATGACCTTTTCCGTGCCGATGCGGCCCAGGCCGGTGCGGATGGCCTTGTCGTCGGCGAAGCGGCGGTCGCCCCGCAGCTCCGTGAATTCCTTCACGATCCGATCGATGTAGTCACTGGCCAGCGGGCGAGACGGGTGGCGGGCCACCTGCACCGTCTCCCACGGCGTGAGGCTCTGGTAGGTCTTGCGCAGCAGGGAAATGTATTGCGCGCGGAGTTGGCGGATTTCCATCGAGTAGTCCCGCCCGCTTTCCACCTGCGTGGATTCCAGATCGTGGATCTGCCGCTCGAGCCGGGCGATGGGCTTCTCGAAGGGAAGCTGATGTCCGTTCTGCAGGCTGGTCTTGCTGTCTGCCATCGGGCCGCCTTCGGGTCGTGTCCGCCGCGGAAGCGTCTTCCGCGGGCAGGTACCAACGAAGGACGCCGCGGGCGTCCTTCCGATTCAACAAATACTAACAAACGTTGGCCGGCAAGACAAGAATCATCCGCCGGGCGGCCCGCCACGCCACGGCGCCGCTACTTCTCCGTGAGGTGGATGGCGGGGTCCCAGTCGTCCCCGGGCGGCTCGTCCATGTGCCGGCGGCACAGGTCGAGGTACAACGCGGCCGGCTTGTCGCCGGGGCAGGCGGCCAGGAAGCCCTCCATCGCCGCGGCGGCGGCCGCAAACTCCATTTGGGCATAGAGTTCCACCGCCTCCGTAAACGCGACGTACGCCTTCTGCAGCTCCATTGATGCCTGCCGGCGGTAGCACTTCAGGTGCCGGACCGGCTCGGAGCCTTCCCGCCCGACCACCACAATCCGCCCCAGCGAGCGGACGAGGAACTCGTCCTGCCCGCCCTGCTCCCACACGCGCCCGGCCACGAGAATGCCCGTGCCGAACGCCTTGTTGGCGCTCTCCAGCCGGCTGGCGAAGTTGACGGTGTCTCCGATGGCCGTGTAGTCCAGCCCCTCGGTGGGCCCGCAGTTGCCGACCATCACCTCGCCCGTGGCGATCCCCACGCGGATGGACAGCGAAACCGGCACGTCGTGCTCCTCGGCCAGCTCGGCGTTGAGCCGCACGAGTTCCGCCTCGCAGTCCAGCGCGGCGTGGATGGCGCGGTGGGCGTGGTCTTCCTGCGGCACGGGCGCGCCGAACAGCACGAACAGTCCGTCGCCCAGGAACTTGTTGATGTAGCCGCCGTGGCGAAGGCGGATGACGTCTGTCATGTGGTCGAAGTAATGGTTCAGCACGCGGACGGTGCGCTGCTCGCCCAGGCGCTCGGAAAGCGAGGTGAAGCCCGCCAGGTCCGAGAAAAAGCACGTCAGCACGCGCCGCTCGCCGCCGGGCTGAAGCAGGGCGGGGTCGGCGATGAGTTGGTCCACGAGTTCCGGCGAGTACGCCCGCGCGAAGATGCCGCGGATGCGACGCTTGGCCCGCTCCTCGGTGAGCTGCCGCCACGCCGTGACGGCCACGAAGCTCGCCAGCACCCCGCCCGCCGGCGCCACGGCCGCCACCCACAGGCCCGCATAGCGGAACGCCGCCGCGGCGCCGGCCGCACAGCCCGCCACCAGCACCGCCGCCGCCGGCGCGGCCAGCCATACCGGCTTGCGAGAGGCGATCAACGTAGTCAGCCCGCCCAGCAGCAGCACGATGCAGGCGTTCAGCCAAGCCGGGGCCGTGCGGAGGAACCGCCCTGTGCGGATCGTATGGAGGGCATTGGCGTGGACCAGCACGCCGGGCAGGTGCTCGTCGATGGGGGTGGGCACGAAGTCCGGGGCGCTGGTGGCCGTCGAGCCGATCAGGCAGATCTTGCCATGCACCCTGCGGCGGATCTGCGCCTTGCGCTCGTCAAGCTCCGCCCGCAGCCCGGTGTTGGCGGCCTGCGCCTCGCGGATGCCGCCTCGCAGGCTTTCAGCCTCCCGGTGGAGAGGGTCTTCGGCGGGCAGAGCCTGGAGGTAGAAGTCCATCTCGGCCAGCAGGGCTTCGGTTCGCTCGGTGAGTTGGGCCTCCACCCGGCGCTCCTCCTCGGCCGGCGCCGCGGGCATGGTGGCGGCCTCGGCCGGGTTGTAGAGGAAGGCTCGCATGCGCTGCACCTCCGCGGCGAGACGGCGCTGATAGAGGGCATCGGCGCGGGCGTAGAGGTCCAGAAGATCTTGTTGCTGAAGGAGCCGCGCCAGCCGCAGGCCGCGCTGGCGCATGGCGTCGGCATTCAGGCGGATGGACTGCCGCAGGCGATAGGCCGCCGGCAGCCGGGCCGGCAGCAGGTCGCGGCTTCGGGTCCAGTTCACCAGCATCGCGCCGCGGCGGTCGGTGGGGATGGCCAGGCGCGGGGCGGCGCCGTCGGCCAGGGCCACGTGGCCGTCGAGAACATACAGGCGTGGGTCGGCGGCGTCCGCGGCCGCCAGGGTCAGGGCGAAGTGCGGCACATCGCCGCCATCGGCCGGGGTCACCAGCGGAATGCGGCGCACGGCGCCATCCACATCGAAGGCGTTGTTCACCGCCCCGACGTACCGCGCGGAGGAGGATATCGGCAGGAACGGCGGCACGACGGCGCCGCGGGGGGCCTGCAGGCGGTTCCTCCCGGACACCGGCGGCAGCCGCTTGCGGACCTCCGCCAGCGCCCGGCCGCGGAGGTACGCCCGGCGGACCTGCTCGGCCGGCAGGTTCGGCTCTTGCGCTCGGACGGCGTCGAACGGCATGTCGGGCCCTTCGGCCACGGTCTCGGCCAGGCGGATCAGGGCGCGGTCCTGTTCGCGCGGGTTGGTGTTCACGAACACCGGCGCCAGGACGTCGCCGGCGCGGGCGATGGCCGCGGCGAGGGCCGCGTCGTCAAAGACCGGCCGCGGCCGCGCGTCGCCGAGGGCGCCGCCGGAGTGGGGGGAAAGCACTTCCGCCTCCGCCGAGACGTACCGCACGGCCTGCGGCTCCGGGAAGACGATGTCCAGGCCGATCCGCCTGGCGCCGCATTCGTGGAGCGTGTCGATGACGTCGGCCAGGACGCCGCGCGGCCAAGGCCAGCGGCCGACTTCCTCGATGCTGGAATCGTCGATGGCGACCACGACGATGTCCCCCATCGGATCGTCCGGGCAGCAATGCCGGAAGCGCTGATCCAGCGCCATCAACTCCAGGCGCTCATCCGCGCCGGCCAGGTGCAGAGCGGCCACGAGGGCGGCGGCCAGAAGTCCCAGCACGAGGGCGGAGGCGGTTCGAGATGTGGGCGCGATCGGGTGCGGCATGCGGCGGAGTGTACCTCACCTTGCTTGCGTGCGACAGTGCCAAGGGGCGGACCGCCGCGGAGGTCAGTACCCGTTGTCTGGACCGGGGGAAATCTGATACTCCTCCTCGTACTCTCGCTCGTGGTCGTCCTGGTGGAGCCGGTCGCTCAGCGGCACGCGGGCGCCGCCCAGGCTTCCGGTGGGGGCGCCGGAGCCGATGCCGGTCAGGAACGTCGTGATGCCCCGGCCGCTGCCGAGATACAGGATGTTCCGCCGCTCGGTTTTCGTCAGCCCGCCGAATCCGCCACCGATGCCGACGTGCTGCCGCATCAGGCCAAGCTGCCCCGAGGGAACAAAGCCTCCGCCCTGCGTCCGGGTGGACTCTCCGCCGCCGACGATCATCTGTCCGCCGCCGGGGGTGGCGCCCTTCCAGTGGCCGGACTTGCCCTGCACGCCCATGCCGGAGTCTCCGCCGAAGCCGATGCCCGCGCCGCTTCCGCCGACGGCGAGCGTGGCCACCGGCGTGGCGACCTGCACGTCGTTGTCGCCGGCCTCCTTGTGCACCTGCGCGTCGATGGTGCCGTACTTCAGGCCGAGGCGCGCTTCGGCGCGGGTCGGGCCGGTCTTGACGAACTTCTTGACGCCGAACTTGGTGGCGCTGTTGATGGTCACCTCGCCGCGGTCGGCGAACTTCAGCACCACCTTCGCCCGGAAGCCGGTGCGGATGACGCTCTCTCCGCTGAGTTGCTCGCCGGCCTTGAGGGCCTGCCAGGTTTGCTTGCCCTCGGCATCAACAGCCAACCGCTCGGCCGGGCCGGAGACGGACACCACCGTCACAGGCAGTGGTTCTTCCCGCATCACCTTGCTCCGCATCTCGCCGGGCTGGCCGGCATCGGCGGGGGGCGCGTCGACCGGGTTCGCCTCCTCCTGCGCGCCGGCCGGCATGCAGAACCCCACCAGCGCTGCCAGCAGGAGAATCGTCATCCAAATGTTGTGTGGTTTCATGGCCTAGCCTCCCGCCGTCCGCAGCGTGTCGGGTATGTCACCGGTTTGCAGGTAATGGTCCGCGCGGGTCAGCACGGCCACGAACTCCATGCCCGAGACGGGCGTGTAGACCGCCCCGTCGGTCATCATCTCTCGATATTGCAGCTCCCGCAGGCAGTAGCGCTGGCTGGGGCCGGTGAGGGTGAGAATCAGCCCGCCGGGCACATGGCACGCCTGGTAGACCATGTAGGCCACCTTGCCGCGGGTGATCGGCCGGTCGGCCTGGAAGTCCCACGTTTCGTCCAGCAGCTTCCGCTCCCGCAGGGCGGCGACGCGCCGGGCGAACGTTTCGTGCTCGTCCTTGCCTTCCAGCAGCATCAGCAGGCTGTGGAAGGCGTCATTCTCGGAGACGTTCTCCGCGGAGGACAGGCGGTCCAGCAGGCCGGCCGAGCCGCCTTCCGCTTGGAGTTTCGCTTCGCCGCCGGAGATCTGCCCGGGGTTACAGCCTCCGAGCCAGATGGCCGCGGCCGTCAGAATCGCCAACAGGGTGACTGTCGCATGGTGCATGGCGCGCCTCGTTATTCTGTGTTCCGCCATATCCGCTCTCCCCGTCAGAAGCTGATCGTCGCGGCCGTGTAGAGGAAGTGCCGCGTTTGCTGAGACTGGAACGCATCGCCCGGCTGGAACGCGCCGTAGCGGATGGTCCAGGTGATGTCGCTGGTGAGGCGCCAGTTGCAGTAGGCGTCCCACTCCCAGCCGACCCAGTGGTTGCTTCGGGTGGCCGTCGTGTCCGACAGCGGCCCGTGCTTGAAGTTCTTGGCGTAGAAGAACAGCTTCGTGCCCACTTCCATCTTCCGGAACAACTCGATGTCTTCCAGCGGGAAAAAGCTTCCGCCCAGGACGAACGAGTGCAGGTTGGCCGGCTTGGGAGAGAAGGAGATGCCCAGGTCACGGAAGCCGAAGGCGTTGAAGGCCCGGTCGGTGGTTCCGGCCTCGTTGCCGCCGATGGTGGACGTGGCGCTGAGCCGGCGGTCCGGGTCTCCCGAGCCGAAGAGGTATTCGAAGGAGACCTTGGGCTTCATCTTCGTGCGGAAGAGGTGCTCGAGCTGAAAGTCCAGGGCCATCGCCTCGATGTAGTCCCGGTCGGCGGTCGCGCCGTCGGAGTAGGTCCGGCCCCACTGGCCGACGATCTCGAAGACGTACCGCAGGTCCGGCAGCAGCAGCGTGCCCTTGCTGCCGAGGCCGACGTAGGTGCTGTCGTACTCGTAGTTCTGCAGGGGGTCGGCGGGGTCTTCGTCGGTGTTGTCGTCGTTGAGCAGGAAGTACACGAACGGGCGGTGCCGGCTGAATCCGTCGTAGGTCAGCTCCACGCCGTAGAAGCACCGCTCCTGGTGGTCATGCACCGGGGCGCTGTTGTCGATGTTGCGGGAATTGCGGATGGTCATCGCCAGCAGCAGCCGCACGTCGAAGTCGTCATAGCCGGCGGTGATCTGCACCATGTCCAGCGGCATGGACAGCGTCAGGGCCGAGCCGATCTCCGCGAACTGCCGCCCGACCTTCGTGCGGAAACGCCAGAGCGGCTGTTGGCCCGTCTGGTTGGCGAACATCCGGTCGAGGTTCAGCTCGTACCACGCCCGCTCGATTTCCTGGGTGTCTTCGTCGCCGCGGCCGAGGGGGTTGTCGTTGTGATGCCAGTCGTCCCAGCCGAACAAGGCGCGGATGTACGCCCGGTGCGAGCCGCCGAGGTCCATGCTGCCCCAGGCGCGCAGTTCATACTGCTGAAGGTTGCGGATCTTGCCGGCGGCGGCGTCATCGTAGCGGAACACGGCGAAGGTGAACCACGCGCCCGCGTCGAAGCCCATCTCCCGCGCCCGCGGCATCTGGCGGTCGAGATCGACGCGCAACTGTTCCTCGAAGATCGCCCGGCCGCCGCTCTGGGCCAACGCCGACGATCCCAGCGCGCAAACCGCCAAGAAGCCGGCGCATGCGGCCCGGAGAACGAAATATCCTTTTTTCATAGCCCCATTTCCCAACAGGAGTCAGAGCAATTGTCGTCCGAAACGCATCGACGCCAATAGTTTCCCGGCAACCTGGCCGCTTGGCAAGCGAAAGTTCCGCTAAAAACGGCCGGCCCACGCGTCGGCTCTGGCCGCCGGCCGGGCCGGTCGCTATGCTGGCGGCAACGCAACGGACCTTCCGCCATGCAAACGCTCCACGAAATCCGCCGGCTGCTCTCGCAAGCGGGCCTCGCGCCCCGCAAGCAGTTCGGCCAGTGCTTCCTGATCGACGGAAACCTTATGCGCAAACTGCTGGAGCTGGCGGAGGTTCCGCCGGGGCGGACGGTGCTGGAGGTCGGGCCGGGCACCGGCTCTCTCACCGAGGCCCTGCTGGAGCGTCCCGGCCGCACCGTGGCCGTGGAGATCGACCACGGCCTGGCGGCCTTGCTGCGGCGGCGGCTGGGCGGCCGGGAGAACCTTTCGCTCATCGAGGGAGACGTTCTGGCCGGCAAACACGCCCTCAGCGACGACGTGCTGGCGGCCCTCGGCGGCGAGGCCCACCTGGTGGCGAACCTGCCGTACAGCGTGGCCACGCCGATCGTCAGCGAGTGCCTGTTATCCAGCCGGCGGTCGCTGGAGGGCCGCGGCGTGCGGTTTGACCGGCTCACGTTCATGGTGCAGGCGGAAGTGGCCGACCGCATGCACGCCGAGCCCGGCAGCGACTCCTACGGCGCCGTGAGCGTGCTGGTGGCGCTGCTGGGCCGCGTGACGATGGGCCCCGCCGTGCCCGCCGGGGCGTTCTGGCCCCGGCCGAAGGTGGCCAGCCGCATGGTGCGCATCGACTTCGACGAACCGGCCGCCGCCCAACTCCGCAGCGCCGCCGTACTGGTGCGGGCGCTGGCGCTGGCGTTCGGGCAGCGCCGCAAGCAGATCCATTCCGTGGCGAAGCGGAGGGGGGCGGCCTTCACGCCGGATTTGTTCGCCGAAGCGCTCGCCGCGGCGGGCATCGACCCCGCCCTGCGGGCCGAGCAGGTCGCCCCGGCCCAGTTCCGCGCGCTGGCGAACGTATTGGCCGTGCGGCGGTAACGCGGCCGCCGGGCGCGGGAGAGCCCGCGGCGGACTGGTCGAGAAATTCACCTTTCGGAAATGCCCGTTCCGAAATGCCGCCCGGCGTGGTACAATCTGTGGCTCATGACGAGGCCGCAACTCACAACCCGCAGCGCGCTGTACCGAAGGCTGGCCACCGGCCGGCTGCGGCGGCTGCGCGCGGTGAACTGGCCCCGCCCGCGGCGCCACACCGCCTGAAGAAGCACGTGCCCCGAGCGAAGTCGCGGGGCGCCCTCCCGAACCAGACCAGAAGCCCCGCCGCCGACCGCGGCCGGGCGAAACTCCCCCGGAGCAGATTATGCAGCGTAAGAATATCCGCAACGTCGCGATCATCGCCCACGTGGACCACGGCAAGACCACCCTGGTGGACCAACTGCTCGCCCAGAGCGGCCAGTTCGGCCGGGGCGAGTTGGACGGCGAGTGCATTTTGGACTCCAACCCGCTGGAGCGCGAGCGCGGCATCACCATCCTGTCGAAGAACTGCGCGATCGACTACACCGACCGCCACGGCGAGAGCTATCACATCAACATCGTCGACACGCCCGGCCACGCGGACTTCTCCGGCGAGGTGGAGCGCGTGCTGATGATGGCCGACGGCGTGCTGCTGCTGGTGGACGCCTTCGAGGGCGTCATGCCGCAGACGCGCTACGTGCTGGGCAAGGCCTTGGCCGCGGGGCTGGAGCCGCTGGTGGTCATCAACAAGATGGACCGCCCGGAGGCCCGGCCGGAGAAGGTGCACGAGGAAGTGTTCGACCTGCTGGTGGAGTTGGATTCCGAGCAGCACGCCCTGGAGTTTCCGACGATCTACGCCAGCGGCAAGGGCGGCTGGGCCACGGCCGACCTACGCGCCGCCAAGGCCGGCGCCGCGAGCGACGTGCACGAGCTGTTCGACGCGATCATCGAGCACGTGCCCGTGGCGGACCTGGACGCCGACGCCCCGCTGCAAGCGCTGGTGACCACGCTGGACTACAGCGAGTACGTGGGCCGCATCGCCATTGGCCGGGTGTTCGCCGGCGGCCTGCGGGCCGGGCATAACGTGGCGGTCATCGGCGCCGACGGCGCGCCGCGCGTCCAGCGCATCAGCCAGCTCTTCCGCTTCCACGGCCTGGGCCGCGTGGAGGCCAACGCCGTGGACGTGGGAGACCTCTTCGCCGTCGTCGGCCTGGAGGCGTTCGACATCGGCGACACGATCGCCGACGCGGAGGCCCCCCAGGCCCTGCCACGCGTGGCCGTCGACGAGCCGACGCTCCGCATGACCTTCCGCATCAACGATTCCCCCTTCTCCGGGCGGGAGGGCAAGTACGTCACCAGCCGCCAGTTGCGCGACCGGCTCCAGCGGGAGCTCCAGAGCAACGTCGCCCTGCGGGTGGAGTTCGGCGCCGACGAGTTCGCCGTGTCCGGCCGCGGGCTGCTGCACCTGGGCATTCTCCTGGAGAACATGCGCCGCGAGGGGTACGAGCTTTCGGTCGGCAAGCCGCAGGTGATCCTCCGCACGGACGAGCACGGCAGGAAGCTCGAGCCGATCGAGCGGTTGACCGTGGACGTGCCGACGGAGTCTGTGGGGGCCGTGATGCAACTGCTGGGCGACCGCCGCGCGGAGATGACGCACATGAACACCTCCGGCCCGCGGACGCAGCTGGAATTCACGATCCCCGCGCGCGGGCTGATCGGCCTGCGCAGCCGCGTGCTGACCGCCACGGCCGGCGAGGCGATCCTGCACCACCGCTTCGAGAGCTACGGGCCGCACCGCGGGGAGGTGGGCCGGCGGCTGAATGGCGCGATGGTGGCCATCGAGACCGGGCGGGTGACCACCTACGCCCTGGAAGGCCTGGCCGCCCGCGGCATCATGTTCGTCAAGCCGGGCGACGAGGTCTACGCCGGGCAGATCGTCGGGGAGCACTGCAAGGAGGGCGACATCGGCGTGAACGTGGTCAAGCGCAAGAGCCTCAACAACATCCGCTCGGCCAACAAGGAGGCCACCGTCACGCTCAAGGCGCCCCGGCAGATCACGATGGAAGGCGCGCTGGAGTACATCGAGGCGGATGAGCTGGTGGAGGTGGCGCCGCGGTCCGTGCGCCTGCGCAAGGTGCACCTGTGCGAGAACGCCCGCAAGCGCGCCGCCCGCTCGGCCGCGACGGCCATGGCCTGACCGGCCCCGTGGCCAAGGGGGCTGAGTTCTCCGGCGTTCAATAACAACGGCGCCGCCACCGCGTGGCCGCGCCGTTGTCCATCCGAGATTCTCGACGGGGGGCCATGCGGCCGCCCGCGCCGCCGGTTTCTTCTTCTGGCCGCCGCCCGCTCCCTATCCGTTGATCAGGTGGATCAGCGGCTGTGGACGGTCCACGCCCTCGATCCACGCCGGGCGCTCCACCCACGGGTTGACGCTCAGCACGCCGGTGAGGTCCATCCAGTATTGCAGCCGCGCGGGGGGCAGGTTCCACGTCATGTGGAAGTGGTTGGCCGGGGCGTACTGCTTGTACTCGGCCATGGTGGCGTACTTGGGCACGACCCACGTGTGCGGCCAGGTGGGCGTGGAGGTGTTGGCCACGGCCTTGGCGAGCTTGGCCGGCAGTGAGGCCGTTGTCGCCTCGTCCCAGATAAAGGAGAACTGGTCCGTCAGGGCGCTGTAGGCCATGCGCGCGGCGATGCCGTCGACGCCGGCCGGCGTCACGAACGTCACGCTGTTGCCGCCGCCGGGGAAGTAGAACTCGTCGGCCAGGGGCATCGAGACGTTCTTCATGATCTTCGCGGCCTTGTCTCCCGGCTTGCTGGCCCAGTTGAAGCTCGCCGAGCCGCTGTTGTCGCCGTCCACGAAGCCGCGCTTGGCCCACAGCTCCCGCCCGGAGCACTTGACCTTGAGCTTCTTGGCGAGGGCCTTGATCTCCCACGGCTCCCAGACCTTGCGGAAGTCCATGAACAGCGGCGGATTGCCGCCCGACAGCCACGTCATGAACAGCATCGTCAGCAGGCCCTGGCAGTCGGCCTCGGTGGCGAAGGGAATCGCCGGCTTCTCGCCCGTGTGGTCGAAGGTGGAGTTGAACAGGCTCTCCATGCAGTCGGCCACAGGCAGCGGCAGGCCGCGGCGGTCCGAACCCCACTCGAGCTGGCTCATGAACCCGCCGCCGACGGCGTTGATGTCCGCCATCAGGTCGCGGACGATCAAGTACATCGCCAGCGACTGGTCGAAGCGCTTGGAGTCCGCGTCGTCTCGCAGCTCCAGCCGCTTGCCGAGGTGCTTGTCGATCCAGCCGCGCAGGTCCTTCAGCTCCTTCTTGCTGTAGGCGCCCTTGCGGAGCATGTCGGCCAGCAGCTTCATGTCCAGCCGGGCGATCTCCAGGCCGAAGGTGCTGCGCGTGGGGATGATGTGCATCAGGGCCGTCTCCATGCCCATGGAGTCGTGGCCGAGGATCATCACCCGCTTGCCCTTCAGCCCGGCGTAGGTGAGGGCGGCGTGGCACCAGTCCACCAGCGCCTCGGCCGTGGCGGCGGACATCTTCGGCTTGCTGCCGGTGTCCGGCCAGGAGCCGACGTTCAGCGTCGCCAGACGGCCCATCTGCGCCAGGGCGCCGTTGACGGCGTGGGCGTACACCACGCCCGGCTTGGGCCCGGAGTTGCCGCAGGTGATGTTCACCGGCAGGTCGTCGGGGAAGTGGCTCAGCAGGCTGATCAGCGTGAGTTGCGGGAAGGCCCACGTGTCCGGGACGAGGACGAGGGCGTCTATCTTGGCGTCCTTGAACTGGCGGGCGACGATGTCCGCCTGCTTCTCCCCGTCGATCAGCACGTCGGAGTAGACCACGTTCACCGGCGTGCCGCACGGCGTGGTGACGCTCCGGGCGATTTCCTCGGCCACGAGGGCCACGATGTTCCGGCATCGCACGCGGCTGGCCTCGTCGATGCGGGGGTCGCTCGTGGCGCACACCCCGAACGTGACGGTCTGCGGGGCGGAGTCTACGGGGGCATCCAGCTTGATCGCTTTCGGCATGGCAAGTTCTCCTTGACGGGTTCGCGTTTCGCCCGGCCGCCGGTCGGCGATGCGGGAGTTGGAATCTTACCGGCCCGGCGGCCGGCAGGGCAAGGGGCCATCGAACGCGGTCCCGTCACTCTCCCGGACTCACCGAAGCGCGGGCGGACCGTGGCCCTCTTGCATCCCCGTGGATCGAGGCTACGATACACGCCATGAACGAGACCAAACTGCAGGTGGCGCTGGACTTCGTGGAACTGCCCCGCGCGCTGAAGGTGGCCGAGGCCGCCGTGGCCGGCGGGGCGGAGTACATCGAGGCCGGCACGCCGCTGATCAAGTCCGAGGGGCTGGACGCCGTGCGGGCCCTGCGGGAGAAGTTCCCCGCCGCCACGATCATCGCGGACATGAAGACCGCCGACGCCGGGCGCATCGAGGCGGAGGCCGCCGCCAAGGCCGGCGCCAGCGTGATGACCGTGCTGGGAACGGCCAGCGAGGGCACCCTCCGCGAGTGCGTGGAGGCCGGGCGGCACTATGGCGTCCGCGTGGCGGTGGACCTGCTGGGCGTGGCGGACCCGCGAGCGCTGGCCCGCCGCTGCGCCGCGTGGGGCGTGGACTGGCTGGACGTGCATTGCGCCATCGACGAGCAGATGGCCGGGCGAGACCCGCTGGACCTGCTCCGCACGCTCCGCGGCGAGACGGACCTCACGCTCGCCGTCGCCGGGGGCATCAACTCCGAGACGGCCCCCGCGGCCGTCGCGGCCGGGGCGGACGTGATTATCGTCGGCGGGGCGATCACCAAGGCGGAGGACCCCCGCCAGGCCGCCGCGGACATCCGCAAGGCGATCGACAGCGGCTCGGCCGTCGCCAGTCGGCACTTCAAGCGCGGCGGCCTCGGGCAGATCCGCGAGATCCTCTCCACCGTCCGCACGAGCAATCTCTCCGACGGCGCCCACCGTCTGCCGTGCCTGGACGGCATTCGCCCCTTGCAGCCGGGGCAGTTCGCCTGCGGGCCGGCGGTGACGGTGCGCACGGTTCCCGGCGACTGGGCCAAGCCGGTCGAGGCCATCGACGTGGCGGCGGAAGGCGATGTGCTGGTGGTCGACGCGGCCGGCCAACCGCCGGCCATCTGGGGCGAACTCGCCAGTGAGAGCGCGAAGAACAAGGGGCTGGCCGGGCTGGTGGTGCACGGCGCCGTGCGAGACACCGCCGACATCCGCGGCCTGGGGTTTCCCGTCTGGACGAAGCTCGTCACCAGCCACGCCGGCGACCCGCACGGCATCGGCGAGATCAACGTGCCGCTGGTCATCGCCCATCAGCCCATCGCTCCGGGAGACTGGATCCTCGCCGACGACGACGGCGTGATGGTGCTCCCCAAGGCGCGGGCTGTGGAGATGGCCAACCGCGCCGCCGACGTGCTGGAGGCCGAGAACCGCATCCGCGCGGAAATCCGCGAGGGCAAAGGCACGCTGGCTCAGGTGGTCAACCTGCTGCGGTGGGAGAAGAAGGGCGGTGGTGACCGTGCCGGATGAAAAGTCATTGCGCCTCGCGGGCAAGGCGCTTCTGGAGCGGATCGAGGCCGTCATGGCCCGGGTGAACTGGGCGGACTTCATGGCCCTCGCCCGCATGCTGCCGACGGCCCGACGGACGTTCGTGACCGGGGCCGGGCGCAGCGGGCTGGTGGCGCGCAGCTTCGGCATGCGGCTCATGCACGCCGGGCTGCCGGTGTCCATCCCCGGAGAGACGATCACCCCCGCCGCCGGCGAAGGCGACCTGCTGGTGGCCATCTCCTGCACCGGCCAGACCGGCTATACGGACTACCTCGCCCGCCGGGCCCGTGAACTGGGCGCGAAGGTCGTCGTCCTGACGGCCGAGCCGGATTCGCCGCTCGCCCTCGACGCGGACAAGGTGGTGCCGATTCCCGCCGTCGCCGAAGACATCGTAGTCCGCGCGGCCGTCTTCGAGCATGCCGCCAGCCTCTGCCTGGACGCGGTGTTCAACGTGCTGGCCGACAAACTCAAGCTGGACCAGGACACCTACCGCCAGCGCCACGCGAATCTGGAGTAGCGGGTTCGGGAATACGGGCCTGCGGCAAGGCAAGAAGGCAGGAGGGCGGGAAGCCATTGACGATTTGCGGATTGACAATTGACGATTGCACGGCCGCGGCGCAGCCGAAGGCGAAGGCGGGAATGGCGCGGAGGCTCTGTCTGACCGCTCCCTGCCGACCCGGCGGGGCGGCAAATAGCGGTCTATGCATATCGCAAAGGCGTAAATTGCCCTTGCTCACGGCGGTGCGAGCCGTATAATGCCCGGTTTGCGGTTTTCCAAGGCAACTGATACGCCGTAGAGCACCTAGCAGGAGCAGATACGTGGCACACTCGAATTCCGCCAAGAAGCGCATCCGCCAGAACCTCAAGAGCCGCGCCCGCAACCGCTGGCGCAAGGGCCAGTTGAAGGACGCCGTAAAGGCCGTGGATGAAGCCCTGCACGAAGGCGACCAGGCCAAGGCCGGCGAAGCCCTCAAGCAGGCCTGCAAGACGCTGGACTCCGTCGCCTCCAGGGGCACGATCCACAAGAACCAGGCCTCGCGCACCAAGAGCCGGCTGAACGCCCGCGTAAAAAAGGCGTTCGCCGCCCCGTCCGAAGCGTAACCGATCAACCAACACCCCCCACGCAGCGCGGCCGGCCTGCGGGCCAGCCGCGCTGTTCTTTGGGGCCGGCCGCTCCCCGCCCCGGTCCACCGCCCCCGCCAGATCTTTCGCGAAACACCCTCGCCGCGTGTTTTTGCGGGACCCATGCCGTATAATACGTTCGAAAGGAGACTTATATGTTTGAGAGTCTGGACAGGCTGATGCTGGCCACGATGGGCGCCGCTACCATGACGCGCGAGAAGGCCGAGAAGATCTTCGATGAGTATGTCGCCCGCGGCCAGGCGGAGAAGGAGAACCGCTCCGGGTTCGTGAAGGAAGTGATGGACACGGCCGAGAAGGCCCGCACTGACATGGAGCAACTCGTCGCCAAGCAGGTCAAGACGACGATGGAAAAGCTCGAAGTGGCCACGGCCGAAGACATCCGACGAATCGAGGGCAAGCTGGACCAACTCCTCGCCGAGAAGGAGTAGCCCTTGGCGCTGGGCCGGTTACGTCTGGACCGCACGGTTCGGCACCTGCGGCGGTATCGGCACATCCTCGCCGTGCTCATCAAGTACGGCTTCAAGGACGTGGCCGATACGATCGGCTCCCGGCTCGCCGCACGGCTGGGCTCGCGCATGGCGCCGCGCCGCGTGAAGCCCGCCGGCGACGGCCGCAGCCGACCGCAGCGCGTGCGCCTGGCGATGGAGGAGCTCGGCCCCACGTTCATCAAGCTGGGCCAGCTCCTGTCCACCCGGCCGGACCTCGTGCCCGTGGAGTACGTGGAGGAACTGGAGCGCCTCCAGGACGCCTGCCCGCCGGAGAAGTTCGAGCGCATTCAGGAGCAGATCGAGGCCGAACTCGAAGCCCCTCTGGAGGAGCTGTTCCCCACGTTCGACCGGCAGCCGATCGCCGCGGCGAGCATCGCCCAGGTGCATCGGGCCGTCACGGCCGAGGGCGACGAGGTGGCCGTCAAGGTCCGTCGCCCGGAGATCGTGCAGACGATCCGCACGGAACTGGAGATCCTGGAAGAACTCGCCTCGCTGCTGGCCGCGGCCCTGCCGAAAGAGGAGCCCCTGGACCCGGAGCGGATGGTGGCGGAATTCGCCGCGGCCGTCAGCAAGGAGGTGAACCTCGACAACGAGCGGCGCAACCTGCTGCGCTTCCGGCAGAACTTCGCCGACGACGAGACGGTGCACGTGCCGGCCGTCTTCGAGCGGTATTGCTCGGCGGGCGTGCTGACGATGGAGTTCATCCACGGCGTCAAACCGCGCCCGGTGGACCGCCTGAAGGACGCGGGCCTGGAGCCGGAGCTTCTCGCCCAGCGCGGGGCGAACTTCGTGCTCAAGCAGATCTTTGATCACGGCGTGTTCCATGCCGACCCGCACCCGGGCAACTTCCTGATAATAGAGGGCAACGTGTTAGCGCCCCTGGACTTCGGCCAAGTGGCCCGGCTCGGATCCCACCAGCAGCAGTTGCTCGGGGAGATGGTGCTGGCGATCGTCGACCGCGACGCGGAACGGATGATCCGCGGCCTGACGCGGGCCGACCTGCTGGACGAACTCACCGACGTAGACGCCTTGGAGCGGGACGTCGAGGACGTGCTGGAGACCTACGCCGACCTGCCGCTGAAGGACATTCCCCTCAGCGAGGCGCTGGGTCGGGTTTTCGAGCTGATCCGGCGGCATCGGGTGCGGCCCCCGGCCGAGTTCACGCTTATGCTCAAGAGTCTGATGACCATCGAGAGTCTCGCCCTTTCGCTGGACAGTGAGTTCCGGATTATCGAATCTCTCCGGCCATACGCCACCCGGTTGCAGTTGCGGCAGTTCGACCCGCGCCGCCTGGCCAAGGGCCTGCGCAACGCCGTGCGAGACGCCGGCGAACTGGCCGGCCGGTTGCCGGAAGACGTCAACGCCATCCTGGGCAAGTTCCGGCGCGGGCAGTTTCAGATCCGCGTGCACCACGAGCACCTGGAGAACCTCGCCACCATGCTGGACCGCAGCTCCAACCGCATCAGCTTCGCGCTGATCATCGCGGCGTTGCTGGTGGCGTCCAGCATGCTGGTTGGGCAGGCCGGCACGCTGCTGGGGCTGGTGCGCCTGCAGACGCTGGGCGTGCTGGGGTATGTGGCCGCGGCGATCATGGGCATCTGGCTGCTGGTCGGCATTGTGCGCAGCCGCAGGCTGTGAGCGCCGGGCGCCTCCGCGCCGCGGGATTTGCCCGCCGCTTCGGCGGAACCTACATTCCCTGTGCCCTCGCGGCCGCCGCGTTGCGGCGCGAGGGGGAAGACTGGCAGCGCCGCGACGGCCGCGGAGCGTATCCGCGGCTTGTCGCGTGCGCCGCTACGCCTTCACGGCGACGGCCGCACGGTCGATGTTCTGGTGGTCCCGGAGGAACCGCGCCGGCTCGAAGGCGCCCGTCGCCTCCAGCCGTTCATGCACGGCGTCCGCCTGCCCCCGGCCGAACTCGACGATCAGCACTCCGCCCGGCGCCAGCAGCGGCGGAGCGCCGCGGATAATCGCCTCCAGCGCAGCCAGCCCGCCGGCCGCGGCGTACAGCGCCTCCGGCGGCTCGTGGGCCGTCTCCGGGCCCACCTCATCTCCCTCGGCCACGTACGGCGGGTTGGAGACGATCACGTCGAATGGCGGCATGTCCGCGCAATCGGCCGGCAGGGCCAGCAGGTCCGCCTCGCGGACTCGGACGCGCGACGCCACGCCGTGGGCCTCGGCGTTATCCTCCGCCACTTCCAGCGCGGCCGGGGCCGTGTCCGTCGCCAGCACCAGGGACTGCCCGCACTCATGGGCCACGGCCACCGCCACGCAGCCCGAGCCGGTGCAGACATCCCACACGCGGGGCGGACCATCCGAGGCGCCGCGCCGCTGGAGGTGGTCCAGCGTTTCGGCCACGAGAATTTCCGTCTCCGGACGGGGGACCAGCACGCCCGGGCGAACGGCGAATCGGAGAGAGTAGAACTCCTTGGCCCCCACCAGGTACGCCACCGGCTCGTGCTCGGCCGCGCGCTTCACCAGTTGGCGGAAGGCCGTGCGCTTCGCCTCGTCCGGCTCCTGATTGAAGCGGGCGTACAACTCGATGCGCGGGCAGCCCAGCACGTGGGCCAGCAACACCTCGGCCGCCAGCCGCGGCGCATCGACGCCCTTGCCGGCGAAGTAGTCCTTCGTCCAGTTCAGCAACCGCAGCACCGTCCATGGCTCGCCGCCTTCGCCCATGGCAGGTGGATACCAGAACCGCCCGAGGCAAACAAGAGCCAATAGGCCAGGTTCAAGGGCCAAGGGCCAGGTTCCAAGGGCCAAGGGCTAAAGGGGGTCAGTCTTCTCGGCCGCTGAGTTGCTCCAGCCGGTCGCGGATCTCGGCGGCATCTTCGTAGCGTTCGTCGGCGACGGCCTGGGCGAGCTGCTTGTGGAGTTTCTGGATCGGGCTCAGCGGAATGCGGGCCGTAATCTCTCGCTCCAGGGCCCGCAGCACGGTCAGTTCGCCGGAGGTGGACATCAGCTCTTCCTGTCCGAAGCGGCGGTAGACCCCTTCCACTTCGGCGATCGCCTGGCGCACGGCTTTGCGGGCGGCGCGGGGGCGGTTGCCCTTGAGGGCCCGGCGCACGCGGGCCCGGGCGCACATCATCAGCACGTACGGGCGATACTGCTCCAGGATCAGCCGATCCGACTCTTCCGCGGCGTACCGCCCGCAGAAGTCCATCAGCCGCAGGTTGTGCATGGTGTCGCGCTCGACGGCATCGTAGTCTTCCAGCACGAAACACGCGAGGTAGCGGTGGTAGTACATCACGGCCTCGGCCCGAAGCAACTCGCAGGCCTGCTCGTCCAGTTGGAATCCGCCCGCGCCTCCTTGCTCGGCCTCGTGGCAGCGGAGCAGGTGCTCGTAGTAGTCCAACACCGACTCGTGGCCGTGGGGGCGCTGGCCATCCGGCCGGCCGGCCGCTTCCATCTGGAGCAGGCCCAGGTCCAGGCGGAGTTGGATCTTCTCCCGCCCGTCGTCGCCCAGGATGCGGCGAACGGTGATCTGGCTCGGTTCGTGGGGCCAGTCCCGCAGTGCTTGTGAGATATCCAGCGTCATCTACTGGTATTATACGCGCTGGTGGCGACTACCGCGCTTCGGGCTGCTGAAGGAACTGCACGTCCAGCAGGGGCTCATCTCCCAGCAGCACGTGCCGGCCGATGCGGAACACCCGGATGCGCATCGGGAACACCAACCCGCCCGCCAGCCGCTCGTATTCGACGGTGGTTACGGTGCCGCGCTGGCCGGGCTCGTCGGCCCCGGAGGCGATCAGCAGCAGGCGGTTCGTGTTTGGGTCGAAGTAGTACGCCACGGCGTTGCGCGGGTCGCCGGCGACGGGCACGCGCCTGGCCGGCACGCCGGCCGCGGTGGTCGGCGCCACGCCTTGCGGGCGCTCGGGGCCCCACAGAAGGTTCATCGGCCCGCGCACGGTGTGCAGCGTGCGGCCCAGGCCCCAGGCGAGGGCCCGCTTCATCTCCATGCCCAGGCCCTCGTGGTCCGTGAAAGACACGTTCCCATCGATATCCACGTCCGCCGTCCACCAGCCGCGGGCGCTGCGGGCTTCGGCGTGGATCGTCCCGGCCTTGGGGCGGATCTCCAGCGTCTGCGTGTTGGTGTAAGCCGTGCCTTCTTGGTCGAAGATGCTCACCACGGCCTTGCCGCGGAGAACGCCCGTCTCGTTCCACGCCTCCAGGCCGCCCATGCTGTCGATGCACGAGGTGACCACCGTGCGGGCGTCTCCCAGTTCGTATTTCGCGTAGGGGTCCGGCTTCTCCGGCTGACAGCCGGCCAAGGCGGCCGCCATACACGCAATCGTGACGATGCTGCGCGGGTGACTCATCGCGTACTCCTGATGGCTTCGGGGAATGTCCGGCGCGACCGTTTCCGTGAGAAACACATACCCCGCCCCTGCCGTATGCGCCTGGGCGGGCGGTGTGAGCAGATTATGCGTCCGGCCTCCGCCGCACGCAAGGCCAAAGCCGCGGCTTGCCCCCGGTGCGGATTTTGTCCTCAGATGCCCGGCATTTGTGCCGATGCTCTAGGTAAGGGTCAGGGACGTGGGATGAGGACTACACCATGGCGCGCGCGCAGAACCTCCGTGACGGCGACACGAACGAAGTCGAACTCCTGGAATTCATCCTCGGCCGACAGACGTTCGGCATCAACGTGCTGAAGATCGAGGCCATCGAGCAGTACAACGCGGACCACGTAACCGCCATCCCCATGGCCCCGCCGGCCGTCGCGGGCACGCTGCTGTTCCGCGGGAGGACCATTCCGCTGGTGAACCTGGGCGTCAAGCTCGGCATCGCCCCGCGGCAAGACGCCGAGGGCGACCGCAACCGCGTGGTGCTCGTCACCGAGTTCAGCGGGGCGACCATCGGCTTCGTCGCCGACGGCGTGACGCGAATCCACCGGCTGAAGTGGAGCGACGTGAACCCGCTGGCGGACATGATCTCCGGGCGGGATTCGGAGTTCACCGGCTCGTTCAACATCGAGGACCGCGAGGTGCTCATCGTCGACGTGGAGAAGATCGTCTCCGAGTACAACCCCGCTGCCCGCAACGAGCTGGCCGAGGGCGACCTGCCGCACCACGAGCGAGAGAGCTTGCGCCCGGGCGTGCGGATCCTCGTGGCGGAAGACTCCGGCACCGTGCGCTCGCTCATCAAGGAGACGCTCGCCCGGGGCAACTACACCAGCGTGGAGACCTACGGCGACGGGCACGCCGCGTTCGAGGCCGTCTCGCGAATCGCGAAGGAAGCCCGCGCGGCCGGGGGCGACATCGGTGAACGGCTCTCGCTGGTGATCACCGACATCGAAATGCCGCGGATGGACGGCGTGACGTTCTGCCAGCGGCTTCGGGGGGAACTGGCTCTGGCGGACCTTCCGGTAATCCTCTACTCTACGCGGGCCACCGAAAAAACGGCCGACGTGTGCGAACGGGCCGGGGCGAACGCCTTCATCACCAAACCGCAGATCGCCCGACTGGTGGAAATGATCGACCGGCTCGCCCTGGAGGCTCCCGCGGCGGCGTAGCCCATACCCAGAGGTTCGGCCGGGCGATTTCCGGAGCCGGAATGGACCTTCTGCGAACGCTGGCCGTGGCGGTGGGGCTGGGCATGGACGCGATGAGCGCGGCCATGGCCATCGGCGTGCGCTGGCACGGGCGGGGGCAGCGGCTCCGCCTGGCGTGGCACATGGGCATCTTCCAGGCGGTCATGCCGATCATCGGTTGGCTCCTCGGGCGGCAACTCGCCGGCATCCTGCATACCTGGGGCGTGGCGGTGGCGGCCGCGCTGGTGATGGGCGTGGGGGCCAAGATGCTCTTCGAGGCGCTGCGGTCTCACCCCGGCGCCGCGGCCGAGGAAGTGGAGCACGCCGTGGAGGAGGTTATGCACATGCACCCGAAGGACCCCACGCGCGGCTGGTCGCTCTGGATGCTCTCCATCGCCACAAGCATCGATGCGCTGGTGGTGGGCTTCTCCCTCGGCGTGAAGGGGAGGGCCATCTGGGCGGCCAGCGCGGTCATCGGCGTGGTGGCGGCGGCCATGGTGCTGGCGGGGGTGGCCATCGGCAAGCGGATGGGCAAACGCTTCGGCAAGCCGGCGGAGATCGCCGGGGCCATCCTTCTGATCGGCCTGGGGGTGAGCTTCTTCTGGATGTGAGCGCCGCTGCACGCGGAAAGTCCCGAAACACGCGCAGCTCGTAGGGCGTGCAGCTTGCTGCGCGCGGATAACCCGCCCCATCTAGATCAATTTGAATGATTACGCTGCCGCAATCATGCTATATTGCACGGTTGCCCGAGGATGAACACCACGGCAGAGGAAGACCATGAGCGCTACGCCCGAGCGGGAAGTGACAATCCTCGATTCGATCAACGAGGGCGTGTTCACGGTGGATCGCAACTGGCGGATCACCGCGTTCAACCACGCGGCCGAGCGGATTACCGGTGTGTCCAGAGAGCAGGCCATCGGCAGCCCGTGCTGCGACGTGTTCCGGGCCGACATCTGCGAGAAGCATTGCGCCCTTCGACGGACGATGGAGACCGGCCAGCCGGTCGTCAACGCGACCGCCCACATCGTCAACGAAGACGGCCGGCGCGTTCCCATCCGCATCGCCACGGCGCTGCTGAAGGGGGCCGAGGGCGAGATCGTCGGCGGCGTGGAGACGTTCCAGGACCTCACGCAGGTCGAGCAACTCCGCAAGGAGCTCCAGGCCCGCTACAGCTTCGAGGACATCGTCGGCAGAAGCCCGGCCATGACGCGGCTGTTCGAGATTCTGCCCCAGATCGCCGCCAGCAGCTCCACGGTGCTGATCGAAGGCCCCAGCGGCACGGGCAAGGAGCTCTTCGCCCGCGCCATCCATAACCTCTCGCCGCGCAAGGACAAGCCGTTCGTGGCCGTCAACTGCGCCGCCCTGCCGGATTCCCTGCTGGAAAGCGAGCTGTTCGGCCACGTGGCCGGTGCGTTCACCGACGCCCGGCGCGACAAGCCCGGCCGGTTCCAACGGGCCGAGGGCGGGACGATCTTCCTGGACGAGATCGGCGACATTTCCCCGGCCATGCAGGTGCGGCTGTTGCGGGTGCTCCAGGAGCGGGTGGTCGAGCCGCTTGGCGGCGTCAAGCCCGTGCCCGTGGACGTCCGCGTGATCGCCGCCACCAACAGGAACCTCACCGAGCGGACCCGCGCCGGCGACTTCCGCGAAGACTTGTACTACCGCATCCGCGTGGTGCATCTGAGCTTGCCCGGCCTGGACAAACGCCGCGAGGACATCCCCTTGCTGATCGACCACCTGATCGCCAAGTTCAACCGCCTCCAGGGGTTTTCGGGCAAGCAGATCGCCGGCGTCAGTGACGAAGTGCTGGCCCGCCTGATGGAGCACGATTACCCCGGCAACGTCCGCGAGCTGGAGAACATCATCGAGCAGGCGTTCGTGCTCTGCCGGGGCGGGATGATCGAGCTGAACCACCTGCCCCCGGAGCTGCGCCCGAAGGCAGGGCGGGGCGTTTCGGCAGGCCGGCCGATGAGCCTGGAGGCCATCGAGAAGCTCTTCATCACCGAGGCGCTCCAGCGCCGCGGCGGCAACCGCAAGCTCGCCGCCAAGGACCTGGGCATCAGCGTCAGCACGCTGTACCGCAAGATCCGCGCGTACGGCATCGACACGCCCGACGCCGACGGGCGGGGCCGACGAAGGCGGTAGCTTCCGGCCGATCACGAGCGCGGCGTTGGCGAAGCCGCGGGGGATGCTCTCAGCCCTTCGCCAGCCGCCGGAAGGTGTCCGCGTAGTCCCGCCAGCGTTTCTTCTCGACGGAAGTTCCCACGCACGTGCGGCCGCAGGAGAGCAGCTCCCCGCGCAGCCGCCGGGCCTGGGGGCTGCGCCACATGGCGGCGATGTCTCCCTCGCCTTCGCTCAGCCGGCCAATCTCCGGGCCCTCCAGCCGGCACAGGGCCACGCGGCCCTCGCAGTCGATGTACAGGTTCCGCAGGCCCACCACGCAGGGGCCGACGCGGGGGGCCGGCTGGCGGCGGCGGAAGTAGTCTCGCCACCAGCGGATCGACGCGGCGGAGTTGAGGATCGGCGCCCCGGCGGCCTTCATCTCCACCAGCCGCCGCACCTCCGCGTCCAGGGCGGGCAGGTCGATCTCGTACATCCGCTTCGCCTCGTCGGTGGCCAGGGAGATCGGCTGATAGCTGATGCCCGCGGCGCCCACGTCCCGGGCGAAAGCGGCGAGGTCGCACAGTTCCCCCACGTTCTCCCGGCTGACGACGGTGCGGAGGATGATGCGCAGCGGGGCGGGCAGGCTCGCCCGCGCCTCGGCCGCGGTGCGGAGGTTGGCCACCACTTTCTGCTGCAGGCCGGGCACGCCGCGGATGCCGTCGTGCACCTCCGGCTTGAGGCTGTCCAGCGAGACGTTCACGTTCAGCAGCCGCGCGGCCGCGAGCTTCCGCACGTTCTCCGCGTGCAGCAGCAGGCCGTTGGTGGTGACGCCGGCCGAGAGCTTCGCCGTCCGGCAGGCGTTGAGGATCTCGAAGAGGTCCGCCCGTAGCAGCGGCTCGACCGCGCAGAACTGCACGTGCGCGCCCGGCGAGAGCCGCTTGAGGGACCGCAGGCCGGCGATCCACGCGGCGGCCGACAGCTCCGCCTTCGGCTCGCGCCGCCAGTAGCCGCACATCCGGCAGCGGCAGTTGCAGCGGTGGTTGACCTCCACGTAGATCTGCATGGGGCGGGTGGCGTCTCGCCCGCCGCGCACGAAGAGCCACTCGGCGTACTTGCCGCGGGCGTTGGCGGCGGCGAGGGACAGCAGACGGGCTGTTCGGGCGATGGACACGTCCGGATTGTACACGTCGGCCGTCGCCGGTCGATAGCTACAGCAACGCGGTGGAGAAGTACCGCTCGGCGCGGTCCGGCAGGAACGTGGCGATGTTGCCCTTGCAGGTGGCGGCCACGCGGCGGGCGGCCCAGACGTTCGCCCCGGAGCTGATGCCCACCAGCAGGCCGTGGTCTCGCCCGAGTTGGCGGGTGGTTTCGATGGCGTCCTCGTCGGTCACCTCGATCACGTCGTCGACGAGGCTCACGTCCAGCACGGCCGGCACGAAGCCGTCGCCGATGCCCTGGATCTGATGCAGGCCCGGCTCGTGGCCGAGAAGCGCCGAGACGTTCTTCGGCTCGACGGCGACAATCCGCACGCTCGGCTTACGCTCCTTGAGGAACGTGCCCACGCCCTGCAGCGTGCCGCCGGAGCCCACGCCCGCCACCAGGCAGTCCACGTCGCCGGCCATCTGCCGCCACAGCTCGGGGGAGGTCTGCTCGTAGTGAACGCGCGGGTTGTCCGGGTTCTCGAACTGGTTCGGCATGAACACGTTGGCGTCCGCCGCGGCGATCTGGCGCGCCTTGCGGACCGAGCCGTCGATGCTCTCGGCGGCGGGGGTGAGCACGAGCTCGGCCCCGAGCCCGCGGATGAGCTTTTTGCGCTCCTCGGACATGTTCTCCGGCATCACGATGACCACGCGGTAGCCCATCAGCCGCCCCACCAGCGCCAGGCCGATGCCGGTGTTGCCGCTGGTCGGCTCGACGATCACGCTGCCGGGCCTCAGCCGCCCGTCGCGCTGGGCGCCTTGCAGCATGGACATCGCCACGCGGTCTTTGATGCTGCCGCCGGGGTTGAGAAACTCCGCCTTGGCGAAGATGCGCTCCTGCCGCAGCCGCAGCAGCGGCGTGCCGCCCACCAGGTCCAGAATGTTGTCGGTCCGCATGCGCCCAGGCCCTCCTTGCATCCTCTAAGGATAGCACAGGCATGGAAATGCGCCAATGGGCGTTTAGGCCGCCGCCCTTACCCGAACAGCGCCTCGACGAACTGCTCCGGGTCGAACGGCTCGACGTCTTCGTACGCCTCGCCCACGCCGACGAACTTTACCGGCAAGTTCACCTCGTTGCGGATGGCCACCACGATGCCGCCCTTGGCCGTGCCGTCCAGCTTGGCCAGGAAGATGCCCGTCACGTCGATGGCCTTTTGGAACGCCCTGGCCTGGTTGATGG
>Ga0102959_1000011_pt1 | contig 55941 bp, 50 predicted proteins | sample SalPonF2_B_D2_MG_FD_84520 | JGI IMG/M metagenome (GOLD analysis project Ga0102959, IMG submission 84520) | Salt pond soil microbial communities from South San Francisco under conditions of wetland restoration - Salt Pond MetaG SF2_B_D2_MG ...
GGTTAAAGACCTCTAATTGTGAATTTAAACCTGTTTATCTATATTCTATATAATTGTGTCTATATTTGAAATCGTATGTTTGCAAACAGCGGGAATATATTATTTGTATCGGATGATCGTCAGGTCTTGAGCAGACTTCGACAGATGTTTGTCTCAGATTATAATGTATTTACCGCCTCATCTATCAAGGAAGCACATAAGATTCTTACTGAATATGATATCCACGTAGTGTTGGTCAGGCAAATGATGCCGGCAATGAGTGGGCTTCAATTTTGCGAAAGTGTTTCTCATGATTTTCCCAATCTTACGAATATCATATTGTGTGATACCGATGACACAGAGCCTTTAGAGCAGGCCTACAAAAACGAGAAAATATTTCGCTATATCCGAGAGGCTTTCTCCGACACAGAACTGAAAATGGCGGTCGATAATGCTTTTAAACTGCACAAAGTAAAATTTGAAAAACAACAGCTATCGGCTAAGATTTCAGAATATCAGGAAGAACAAAAAAACATTCTGGATCTTTTCAGACGTTATGTACCGAGCGAAGTAGTCTCCCAGGCACTCAAAACCAATAAGGAGGATATGATGAAGCCGGGAGAATCCCGCGTCGTTTCAGTCCTATTTGCCGACATTCGCAATTTTACAATGAAGACGGCCCCACTTCCGCCTTCTGAAGTGGTCGAATTCCTCAACGATTATTGGGATGTGGTTACTGCATCTATAAAGAAAAACAAAGGGTCGGTCAATAAATATATGGGAGATGGCCTGCTGGCTGTCTTTGGTGCCCCTGTCTCATATATCGACAATCATGATAATGCCGTCTCTGCTGCTCTGGATATGATTGAATCGCTTGATATTATTAATCAGAAGTATGCTGATAAGCTAGGCAGTAAGATTAATATTGGTATTGGCATCAACAGCGGTGAGGTTATTGTAGGAAATGTAGGTACAAATGATTTTATGGAGTACACTGTGATAGGAAATACCGTCAATATAGCTTCGCGCCTGGAGACCATAAGTAAAGGGAAACCAAATTCCATCCTTATTAGTAAACGGACGTACGAGCTTGTCAAAGATAGCTTCCAGACAACGGAACAGAAGATTGCAAAACCTACCGAAAACGAAACGATTCCTTATTACGAAATTTTGGGACCCAAACCTAATAACGTATTCCCGATAGAGAGTAAGACTAATATATAGCGTCTTATCATTGCACCTAATCTTTCGAGAAGGTAAACCTGAATACTGCCCCGCCCTTGTTGAAAATTTCCGTCTCGGCTCCCAGTTGATTGGCGAAGGTACTAATAAGCATTCCGCCGAGGGAATCTGTGCTTTCAAGCGTAAAATCTTCTGGAAGACCAGGTCCGTTATCAGAGATAGTTAACTCCACTTTCTCATTTTCCTTTTTTAGCTGAATCTTTAATATCCCATGCTTATTCTCTTTAAAAGCATGCTTAAACGTATTAACAACTATTTCGTTTATCAGTAATCCACAAGGAACTACCTTATCGATATCAAGACTTACCGAGTCCATATCAAATTGCAATTCAATGGCATTTTTATACTCAGTAAACGTTCCGTGGATAGCTTCAACAAGTTCCCGCAGATACTCATCTACCTTGATCCCGGATAATGATTCCTTCTCATAAAGTTTTTCGTGGATCATCGCCATAGAATGAATGCGCGACTGACTATCTTTGAGTACCTGCTTAGCCCCATCATCTTCGGTACTATCCAACTGAAGCTCAATCAATCCCGAGATGATTGACAAATTATTTTTTACCCGGTGATGGATCTCACGCAGCAATATCTCTTTCTCATCGAGCGATTTCTGAATCTCTGCTGTCTTATTCTTAACCTCCTGCCGCAAACTGATAATCCATCCAGCTATAATCGCAGCCACAAGCAAAATAAGTCCAACCCCCCAAATCAAATAATAACGTGGTATTCCCGCATAGTTTAAATCATTTGGCTTACGTAAATATATCTTATGGAGGTGCAGGTTAGGATATTCCTGACTCAGTTCTCCCAGAATACCTGTAATTTTAATTGTGTCTCCGATATCCAAGACATCAAATTTAAAATCCTGAGAAAGGATATGAAAATTCGACACATAAACCATTGCTTTAGATCTTGTCGAATCGGGCACCGAAATTTTTAGGTATTTGCCATTCTGTACATTTCCCTTATCGATAATTATCCCTTCTCCATGGACAAGGACCCCCACTCTTTTTTTAGGATGTAGCAGAGCCTTTTCTAAAGAAATTGGTTTGGGAACAACGTCCTGCTTATTCTTGGAAAACACACGGTATGTTGTGACATATAGCTCCGTTAACCCTTCATACTGTTGAATTTCGCCAGTTACAACCAAACTGTCTCCCCGATTGAACGGATGAAGTACTTCCGGATTAAAAATAGATAGGCCGGTTGAGTCGTTTTGTATAAATGCCTGGAGGTATTTTGGATGAAATAATCCTGATTTGATATTGGCAATACCACTTACCGTAACTACTTCATTTAGATGATCTGGCTGTCCATCATTGTTCTTATCGGAATAAACATATGAAATTGGCTTAAGAGAATTGGATTTCTTTGAGACTTTTTGGGCAGATAACTCCGATCTGTCCGGATCTTTACGAACTAAATCCTTAGGTGTGCGCAGATATAACAGATTAAGTTTCTGCTTCGAAATTGATTGACTTTCCCCGCCCAGTATCCCATTCAGAACTACTGTATCACCAACCTTTATTTTACCAAACTTAAATTTCGAATAAAGGGCATGATATTTTGAAACGAATACCATTGCTTTAGCCCCCTCAGGACCGGATACTTTGATTGTTAGATATTTACCATCTCCAAAAGTACCTTTATCTACAACTCTAGCTTCTCCATGAACAAGAACTCCAATACTTGGAGCAGAATTATTAAGTGCTCGCTTCAACAATATGGACTTCGGAAGGATCTTCTTCCTTTTAGAAAAGACTTCATATGAGGTAGCATTCAATTCAACCCGTCCCTTATGTAATCTAATCGTCCCGGATACAACAAGACTGTCTCCCTTATTGAAAGGCTGTTTAATTTCGTTGTGATATATTAATAGTCCCGTTGAACCATTCTGTATAAAAGATTCAAGATAGTCAGAATCCAAAAGACCCGACTTCACACTAGCTATACCTGTAACTGTAACCTCTTCTCCCAAGTGATCGGGTCTTCCATCTTTATCCTGATCAGCATAGATATAAGAAAGAGATTTAAAAGATTTCCTCCGATTCTGGGCTTCCAATTTGTTTTGACAACCCCCAATAAAAAGCACTGCTAAGAGTATCGTCGTCTTATTAAGAAACCATTGGATACAACTCCGCCACTGATGATATCTTTTCATTTTGATGCTTTCTTTTATAACCAGCGAATTAAAAACTGAAACCTAGCCGCACTGAATATTAAACCACTTTTTATATATTGGCAGTATGTTATACAATTTTTGCGTAAATGTTAAAACTACATTTGTAAGATTAACTACCAGGGATAACAAAGTATCCAGATTTCCTATTTGTAAAAGTAAGATTTTAAACCGATTACTTAATTATGTTCAAAAAACTTATTTCGTTGATCGGCTTCGGAGAAGCTTCTAGTAATGATGATACTACAAATCAACAAGTCGATATAAATGAATTAGTCAAACAGATTCGTGCTAAAGAAACGAGAGAAGATATCCCGCAGGGGAAACAAATATATAGTATCTCGTATGACCAATATGCTATTTCTCTGGATCGTGAATTTACCGGTTGCTACAGAATCTCTATCTTCCTGGGCTCTCATAAAGTGTACGGGGTTAGTATCTCCAAAGAAGAACTTACCGATGAAGAATTAGGCACTATTTTCCAACAGGTCTTTTCGTTTCTGGGTGACAATCCTTCGGTTAAAACGCTACCCAAAAGTGACTTATTTAAGGCTCACTTTTTTGGGAATCCTTAAATTTAAATTTCTTTATTTATGACTAAAAAACTTCTTCTCTTACTAATAACAATGGGACTGGCATTTACAATAACAGCCAAAGCCCAACAACATGCTACAGTGGATGGAATACTAGCCGATCTCTATGGTTCCATCACTTTCGATGAGAATCATGCACCGAATTTTGATTTATTCCAGTCATTATTCATCGATGGCGCCCGATTAATTAGCGTTAAAGACACTACGACATATGAGCTGAGTATTCAGGATTACATTAACAGCATGACAAAATCGCGGGAAAGTGGAAAAATCAAATCGTTTAAAGAGCACGAACTCCATCGGGAAACCGAACAATACGGGAATATCATGCATGTATTCAGCACTTATAAATCGAATATCGAAGCAGCCGGCAGGCCGGATAGTGCCCGGGGCATAAATAGCATACAAATGCTTCGGCAGAATGGAGAATGGAAAATTGTTTCATTGATATGGTACGAGGAAAACAAGGCCCATCCCCTGCCGGAGAAGTATTTACCCGAATCAGAATAATCCAAGAAACTCAAAGCAAATAATCCAATACTACCTTCCAATCTACAAAAGGGTCTTGCCCGAAATGAATATGCTCTCCCGGAAATTTATCGGCTCCATTGGCTGTACGATCGTCAACCAAATAATCGCCTCGATTCAAATGCTTGCGATGACTTAAAATAAGTCGCTTGTAACCTGCTTCCGGCAAGTGTTCCTTAACCCAGAGCAACTTGTCGGACCAAGCCGAAGGGTTATCCCATGGAGCTGTTGACAGAATATACATATCATGCTTCTTACTCAATCGTTGAAAGGCATCAAGCCCTCCATCAACCGGGGGCAAATCTTTAAAAAATCCCGGAATTTCATCCAGATTGTTGCGATACTTATTCTTGGTTTTCTTCGAAAGCCGATTAATACCAGCCTCAAAATCGACCAAGACACTGTCCATATCTACATAAATTATGGCCATAACTATTTGGTGATATTGCCTAAGGAACTAAGATTACCTTTCCTATATTTTTACGATTTTCAATATAGCGATGTGCATCCGCAATTTCATCAAACGAAAATGTCCGATCTACATGGGGATGTATCCAACCCTCTTCTGCTCCTACGAGCAATCGCTTCATCCAAATGCGAGCCTTTTCCGGCTCATGCCAAAGATGTCCCAAATTTACGCCAAAAACTCCTCTGTTCTTGTTTAACAGGGGCAGCGGATGATAAAACGGCATCTGTAACACTGTTTTCAACATATTCCACATCCCCCTAAAACCGCCTTTTGTTCCTTCACTGGCTGATGAAATCCCAAACATGCCTAGCCGCCCGGTAGCACGAAGCGCTTTATAACTTCGTCTCCACTCTTTGCCCCCCAGGGGATCTGTAATCAACTCTACACCTCTTCCGTTAGTCAATTTCATTAGTTCCTCATACCAGTCCTTATTTCGATAATCGATGGCATAATCCAATCCGCGTTCGTCCAGAAATTCATGCTTCCTGCTACTGGCCGTACCAAATGTTTGAGCTCCAATATGCTTCGCGATATCCAATGCTGCAATCCCTACGCCTCCTCCTGCATTGTGAATCAACACGGATTCGTTGGGCTGCAGTGACCCCATTACGACCAACAACAAATAGGCCGTGATATAATTGACGGGAATGACCGCCGCCTTTTCAAAAGTAAGTGACTCGGGCTTAATAAAGACTTGAGATGGTGAAACGGTCACTTGCTCGGCTTGCCCCCCGAACCGTGTAAAAGCAATTACTTCCTTACCGATCCAGTCGCTATCAACCTTATCACCGACCGACCTCACGATACCGGCAATTTCGTATCCCATAACACACGGTTTCGGCGGCCCATCGGGGTACTGGCCCTTGCGGGCAAGGATATCCGCAAAATTTAATCCTGATGCCTTTACGCTAATTACCAACTCGTTTGCTCCTGGCATCAAATCCGAAGTCGTTTGAATCTCAAGTACTTCGTAATCACCATTTGCTATATTAACAATTTGTCTCATATCAATTATTACTCAATACGGTGCCAGTCTTATTTACTTTCGGCTATTGCCATTCCTGTGACCATCAAATATAAGCGAATTAGAACTTCGTTTATAGATTTACTCATGAATCCTGACGATAGTTTTGTATCTTTGGCTCGCTTTAAAATGTTGCCAATAATTATGAACTAGAGATCGCTAATGGCTGCATCTTCCCCTTTTGAACAAAACTCCAGATTAAAAAATTTTCTTCTTATTACGGGGATTATTTTGATCGCCCTCAATCTGCGTCCCGCTTTAGCAGGTGTCGGTCCCCTGATAAGTAATATCCGTACATCAACAGGACTTTCCAATACGATGCTGGGGTTGCTCACCACACTTCCCCTACTGGCTTTTGGTGTTGTCTCCACACTAACGCCTCTTTTTACCAAACGCCTAGGTATTGAAGGTACGCTGGCGCTTGCCATGGCTCTACTAACCTTAGGCCTCCTGACAAGAGTACTTCCTAACAGTTTAGCTTTATTCCTTGGAACAATTTTGCTTGGAATCGCCATCGCCTTTGGTAATGTACTGCTGCCCAGTTTGGTTAAGCGGGATTTTCCTAAGCACACCGGCATTATGACTAGCCTTTATTCGAGTATGCTGGGCGTTGGAGCAACCATCGCAGCAGGGATCAGCGTGCCCCTGGCCCACAACTGGGGACTCGGCTGGCATTGGTCACTTGGAGTGTGGGCAGTTCTTTCTTTGCTGGCATTTATCGTTTGGCTACCCCAGTTAAAGTCTTTAACAATTCCAGAAAATAGCAGGAGCTTTACCAAAGCAATGAAAGAGCTTGGAAGTTCCACTATTGCCTGGCAGGTGGCCGTCTTTATGGGACTACAATCATTAGCATTTTACGTCGTGCTAGCATGGCTGCCAGAAATATTACAAAGCCGGGGGATGGATCCAAATACCGCCGGATGGATGCTTTCGCTATCACAAGGTATGGGAGTATTAGGCACCATATTTATTCCTACTCTGGCTGAAAAGCTAGATGACCAGCGGGGGTTAGTGTGGCTGCTTATGCTCTGCGAAGTGGTAAGCATAATTGGGTTAATGTTGCCAAGCGACTTTCTGGCGGGACTTTGGGCTTCACTCATCGGCATCGCCCTGGGAGGTAGTTTTGGGCTTGCTCTACTTTTTATTGTGCTGCGTTCTCCGGATTCTGAGACGGCCACTGAACTTTCAGGCATGGCTCAATCTATCGGATACTTTCTTGCTGCTATTGGACCTACCCTTTTTGGAGCGCTGCATGATTTCACCGATGCCTGGTTTATTCCTCTTCTATTTTTATTGGTTTTGATCACTATAAAATTGTATGCCGGGCTCGGGGCCGCTCGTCCCAAAGCAATAAAATAGAAACTCACACTTCCATTTATTACGTCGATAAATAATTCCTATTGGAACAAGAAGTCTTACCTCTTATTTTAGTTAAACATTAAACTATTTAACATTCAATTAAAAATAGTAGTATGAGTACTGCAACGAAATCTCTCTGGAAAATTGATCCGACTCACTCGGAGATCCAATTCAAAGTAAAGCACCTGGTTATTTCTACGGTAACAGGCAATTTCAAATCCTTCGATGGACATATCGAAACAGAAGATGAGAACTTTAAAAATGCCTCAGCTTACTTCGAAGCAGATATCGACAGCATATCAACTAATAATGAAGATCGGGACAATCACCTTAAATCCGATGATTTTTTTAACGCAGAGGAATATCCCAAGCTTACTTTTGAATCCACTGCCTTTGAGAAAACCGGTGACAATGTATATAAAGTAAGGGGTGACCTGACCATACGCGACGTAACCAAAGAAATAGCATTGGACGTCATCCACGGGGGCACAGTCGAAGATCCTTATGGAAATACCAAAGCAGGTTTTGAAGTTACCGGCACCATCAACCGAAAAGAATTCGGTCTTAGCTGGAACGCAGTTACTGAAGCCGGTAATGTTGTGGTAGGTGATGATATAAAACTGCAACTGAATGTACAGCTGATTCAGAATTAAACGCTGTACTGCATACCAAAAAAAGCGGATGCCCTGACAGGGCATCCGCTTTTTAATTGCTTTAAAATATATTGAGTTACTTAAGCTACTTTTACCCGCACTTTTTTTCCCTTCACTTTGTTGCGGTTCATTTTGCTGAGTACTTGACTAACATATTGACCTGGAACATCTACAAAAGAATGCTTAGGAAAAATATCAATATTGCCAATAGTTCCGCCGGGGACACTGGATTCGCCAGCAATGGCTCCCACTAAATCCCCAGGATAAACATTGTGCTTTTTACCCACGTTAAAATGCATTTTTACCATTTCCGAATCGCCATAACTTTTGACCTGTGGTTCAGCAGTTTCTGATTCCATAGCAGTAGAGTTCATCTTTAATAATGCCGCGGCAATCTCGATGGTCGTAAACCGATCATCGGTAAAAGCTTCGATCTGGTCTATATAGGATCGTAGATTTCCCTTCTCAAGGACTTCGACCACTTTATCCAATAGTCCTTCCATGCGGGAGGTTTGCACATCGGCCGTCGTCGGCAAATCCAGAGGATTTAACCGGGTTTTAATTTGTTTCTCGATCGTACGCAGCTGTTTGCTTTTTCTACGGGTAGCAAAAGTGATGGCCATTCCCGATCGCCCGGCCCTGCCAGTTCGGCCAATTCTGTGCACATAATATTCGGGATCCTGCGGGATATCATAGTTAAATACTACCTCAATATCATCAATGTCTAAACCCCGGGCGGCCACATCTGTACCCACTAATAGGTCGATAGCACCGGAGCGGAATTTTGCCATAACCCGGTCTCTTTGGCTCTGACTTAAATCTCCATTAATAAAATCAGCAGAATATCCGCGAGATTGCAATTCCCGAGTCACAGATTCGGTCTTGCGTTTCGTATTACAAAAGACCAACGCCAACTTGAAATCATTGATATCCATGAATCGGCAAATAGCCTCGGTGCGGACCGAATCTCGCACTTCCACTACATATTGCTCAATATTTGGAGCCGTTACTTTTTTGCGTTCAATGGTAACGGTCTGGGGATGATCCATATAACGATTCATAATCTTACGAATGCCTTTCGACATCGTAGCAGAGAACATGATCGTTTGCACGGGGTTTGAAGCATATGATAAAATCTGCTCCATATCGTCCCGAAACCCCATATTTAACATCTCATCGGCCTCATCAAAAACAACCCGCTGTAAATGATCCAGCTTCAAAGTACCGCGCCGGAGATGGTCGATCGTACGTCCCGGTGTTCCAACAACAATATGAGCACCTCGCTTAAGCGCTTTGATCTGACGCGAAATAGACTGTCCACCGTAAACCGGAATGACATGCAGCCCATCAATATGCTTCCCAATTTTAATGAGTTCTCCCGTTACCTGTATCGCCAGTTCACGGGTTGGGCACATAATTATCGTCTGCACCTTTGGCGTATTAATATCTGTCTTTTGTACCACGGGAATACCAAATGCAGCTGTTTTCCCCGTCCCGGTCTGTGCCTGTCCAACAACATCCTGTTCATTTATAAGTAGGGGGATACATTTTGCCTGAACGGGCGTTGGACTTTCGAATCCTAAATCCTGCAATCCCTTGAGAATCGATTCGCTAATGTTTAGTTCCTGAAAAGATAAATCGGTCATATTTTTGTGTAAAATGAAAATTAATTAGTGTCTGACGCTACAAGATGTACTTTTGCCAGCAACACACGCTGCAATCCTAAAACCGTACATAACGAGGGCGCCAACAGACCTGAGAAGGGATGCAAGAACCTGTTTTCACGAATAGGTGGGGATACAAAGTAACACCAGAATTGGCCTAAGGTACGGATAAGTAATCAGAATACATACTTTTATTAAGACAGATAACTAATTATCCGTAACCGCAGAAGTTTGAGTCACTGTACCTTCAACAATTTCTGCTTGATCTTCCTTTTCAACCCGGGCTTGTTCCGCCGGGCTGGCAAAAAGGATAAATAACCATTCTCTCCAGCCATCAGCTTCCTTGAGATCTTTCCAAATAGCAATAAATTCGTGGAAGACCAGATAGACTGGATTATAAGAATCCGGCGGTTTGGTAATACCGTAATTAGGTGTATTCAGTTCAGGCTGGAAAGTTCCAAACATACGATCCCAGATGATAAATGTAGAACCGTAATTCTTGTCAAGGTAATGATCGTCTTTGGCGTGGTGTACCCTGTGATGAGAAGGCGTTGTAAAAATGAATTCAATCGGTCGCGGTAGTTTATCGATCATTTCGGTATGAATCCAAAATTGATAAAGCACCGCTATTTGATGACAAATGAAAAATACAACTGGATGAAAGCCGGCAATCGCCACAGGCAAAAAGAAAACCACTTTAAATCCCTGAACCCACGACAGCCGGAAAGAAACCGATAGATTATACTGCTCGGATGAATGATGCGGCACATGTGTAGCCCACCAAATCCGCTGCTCATGCGCGATACGGTGTGCCCAATAACGGCAGAAATCCAACAAAATAAAACAAAGGGGAAATGACCACCATGTGTAGGGAATACGCCAGGGCATCATATTATAGAAAAAGAGCACCAGGGCAAAGATACTTACTTTGGTAAGCGAACTAACAATAATGTTACCCACACCAATAGCCGTTGACGCCCAAAAATCTTTGGTATCGTAAAGATCCCATTTCTGCCAGGCGCTCAATCCCCATTCTACAAATACAAGGGCGAACATTACAGGGGCTGCATAAATAATGATTGGAGGGAGCCCCATATTCATGAGCTCCTTAACAGTAATAAGTTCGGGCATGGGGAGAAAGACTGACCTAAAATTAGTTATCCTAACATATAGGATCTGTTTTCCAATTAAAAATAAAGCCTGATTTAATCATCGGATTATCAATTATCCATCATTCCATTGCTAAAAACGATTATTCCATTCCTGGATAAACACACTCATCGTTTTTCAGAGGATCTTTAACTTATTTGTTCTTAAGCTTCTCCTTGTCCGGCTTTACCGTAACTACAGGTAGATCAAGATGTTGAGCTACATTTTCGGTCGTCGATCCCAAGAAGAAATGTGCCAATCCACTGTGCCCGTGAGTAGCCATAACTACCACATCAGCATTATCAACCGCATATTCCTGAATTCCAACATGAGCGGATACTCCCCGTTGTATCACCGTCTTAAAAGCAATACTATGACTCGAAGCACCTTCGGTAATAATAAAGCGATCTTCGAAATCCACTTCGCCACGGGCAATCTGAATTTCCTCCAGTGCTTCCTGCACCAGGTAATCCATCAAGCGGTCGAGCAAGCTCTCATAAATATTTGCGTCATCTGTCTTTTGGGGATTCCGAACCTCATCCTCAAGAAAGCTGCCGTATAATTCCCTGACGTGGTAAAGAGTTATCTCGGCATCATAGGTATCGGCTAACATCAAGGCCGTTGGGAGCACGGAAAATGAAATCATTGATCCGTCTGTTGGCACCAGAATACGTTTTAGCCCTTCAGAAGATAACCGGGCATCTACTGTAAATACAGGTACTTCGGAATGGCGAATAACCTTTTCGGCCGTTGATCCGCGCAATAGATGTGTGTCGTGCTGCCCGCGTGATGCCATTACGATAAGATCATACTTCCCTTCTTTGGCAATTTCAGAAATAGCTTCGGATGGTTTACGATCAATTTGACAGATAGCTTCCCCCTTATATTCTTCCTCGATATAATCATCCATAATCCCCTTCATCTTATGCAGTGCTTCCTTTTGGGCCGTGGGATACAGATTCTCATCCATATCAAAAGGGACCCCTAAACGAGAAATACTCTCACTAAAATATTTGAGGGTGGGAATCACATGAATGAAATCTATCTTAGCCCCAAATTTTCGCGCAATTTCTTCGGCATGGGTATAAGCCGGAATTGCATTTTCAGAAAAATCGGTAGGCACTAATATTTTTTTAACGTTTGTCATATCAAATAAAAGAATTAAGTCAATAATAGTTTGCTTAGACACATTACGTTACTTTTTAGCCCGCAAATAGTCAAGTCCCACAACCATAATAAGTCCTATAATCATCCCCCCTATCCCACTTCCAAAGTGATCCGTTCCTGCATCCTTAACAGTTAAATAAGGCACAAATGGTGAGCTTTTTATCAGCTTCTTCTTCACTGTTTGAATCTGAATTTTTTTCTCAGTATCAGAACTGGCATTGGGATTTAATACCTTGCCCAACCGTTTAAATTTGGGTTGCAGTTCTTCCGGTGGATTTTTTCTTAATGCCTGCGCTTGTGGATTTTCATAGCTCACAACTCTTTGTTTCATTACTATTTCGGTATAAGTTCGATGCTGATAAGGCCAAATGACATACAGTGATCCGATTAAAAAACCGATTAGTACCGCTAAGGTTTGGTTTTCGTAGCGACTCAAAAGCCAAGAAAGAACACGTGAAAAAATAGCGATGCCAAAGATAGCGCCCAGCACAAAAGGAAGTAATGCCAGCAGACCATTGGTCGTCTCAGCCGTACCGAGTTTACTGACCTCCGATAATATGAAATCATACTTTCGCAAAATGAGCAAGATATAGGATCCGGATATGCCGGGAAGAATCATGGCACATATGGCAATTGATCCACTTAAAAATACAAAAATCGGGGTCGCGGGAGTATCAGTCGGCACCAGGGATACTACCCAGAAACCAATCCCCACGCCAATCAGAATCATCAATGCGTGAAGCCAGTTAAATCCATCTATGGCTTTCGACAGGATGAAGATGGATCCCAATATTAACCCAAAAAACAGGCCGAAAACCAGTTCCGGATCGGTGAACATATAAAACTGTAACGGTACCACTTTTGTAAAAAATAAAACAGCACCACCAATTCCAGAAAGAAGCATCACTAAGAATTTCCAATCGACATCACTGGCAGCCGATCTTATTCTCAAGGTAAACAGTCGCTTTATAAATTCTAGGTCAAAACTTCTAATGGCATTGATCAAGCGGGTATAAATCCCAACAATCAGGGCCATAGTACCACCGCTAACTCCCGGCACAATATCGGCCGATCCCATTAAAAAACCTTTGATCAACAGGATGGGAAATTCTCTCCATGATGTCGATTTTTTCTCTGGTTCGGAAGTTTCAGTCTGTGGCAAAATATGAGGAATTAAAAATGAAAAATTTAAAATTTAGAAATCTATTCCTGAAGAATATACTACTCAATTTTTCATTAATCGATTTTTCATTTTTAATTATTTTTGCCAGCCTTTTTTGCCGATGAGCGGCACAAACTTAAAATCACTGAAATGCTCTTCTTCGTACTCATCCTCTCGGATTTTGGTTATCCGAACCATCTCCTGTCTTCGTTCATCTCCTACCGGTACAACCAACCGCCCATTGACATTGAGCTGATCCAGCAGATCCTCAGGAACAACCGGTGCACCGGCCGTCACCACAATCGCGTCATATGGCGCATAAGCCGACCATCCCAACGTTCCGTCACCCAGCTTGCAACGCACCGAATAACCAAGCTCCCGAAGAATTCGCCGGGCACGCTCATATAATTCTTTATGGCGCTCAATCGTATAAACTTCTGCACCCAGTTCGCATAAAATAGCTGACTGGTACCCTGACCCGGTCCCAATTTCCAGCACTTTTTCTCCCGGTTTAAGATCCAGCAATTCCGTCTGGCGGGCTACCGTGTAGGGTTGCGAAATAGTCTGTTCTTTACCAATTGGCAGGGCCGTATCTTTATAAGCACGATCTTGAAGCGCGGTATCCACGAAAACATGACGAGGTACCATATTAAACGCAGCCAGCACACGTTGGTCTTTGATACCTTTATCCGCTAATTTTTCTACCAGCCGCTTTCTGCGTTGCTTGAATTTTGGATTATTTGCTCCGGATGACCAATTTAGCATGTTGGAAGTTAAGCCAATTATACTCTTTAGATTCGCTTTGAATTTATCAAGAGACTTTGAAAAACGATTTTTAACAGTACCAAAGTCTTCTATAACATAAGGAACTTACAACAATAAAATCGATTTTAATTGTATTACATCAAGACTGCAATATGTATTTTGCGGGATAAATTTTTCACCAGAGATCAAGATCCAAATCATGAAAACATTTTTTAAGGTTGTTGCGGGGATTTTCATTCTATTCATTCTCGTCGGGGTGGCGCTCAATTTATATTTTACGGATAAACGCTTGAAAAGCACGATAATGCCCTATGTAAATGATGCCATGGGTAGAAAAGTAGATGTCGGCACCATGTCGCTTACGTTTTTCAGCACCTTCCCTGAGCCAGGCATCAGCATCCAAAAGATGAACGTGCCGGATAAAACGAAATCAGATACTTTACTTTCTTTGGATGAGCTAATTGCCTCGGTTAATGTCTTTTCGTTGATGGGAGATCAAATCGATATCAGACAAATTCGCCTTCGTAATCCCAAATTCACCTACCTTGTCTATCCCGATAGTACAACGAATATCGATTTTCTGTTAAAATCATCCAAAACATCAGCTGATACTTCTGCCGGATATGCATTCGATATCCCCTCTTTCCAGGTCAGCGGCGGAAATTTCAGTTATCACGATGAGACTTCCAAAACAGATATTCGGCTCAACAACCTGAATGCCGATATTTCCCTGAATTATGCCAAACAAATAAAAAGCACAATCGATGCAAAGCTAGGCGGCCTCAGCGCTTCTATCAATGATACTTCTTATATAAAAGGATTGCCGCTTAGCCTAAGTCAGCAGTCAACAATTGACCTGGATCATGAAAGTATTACCCTGGATAAAGGGACCTTTTCTATACGAGGACTAACACTTAATCTCTCAGGATCACTTTCGAACTGGAGCAAAACACTAATGGCGGATCTAAAATTCTCGTCATCTTCGGATAACTTCGGCGAACTGCTGCGACTCCTGCCTGCCCGCTATGGCAAATACACCAATGGGTTAGAAACCAAAGGATCCCTGGCAATAAACGGAAATCTCTCCGGCCCTGTTGGTGGCAAAGACCTTCCCAAGTTTGATATCACAATGAATGTGACCAACGGCTATGTCAAAAATCCGGATTTACCTCAACCGATCCAGAATATCCAGCTAACTGCCAAAGCCAATAATGATTTACTGACGATCGATAAGCTGCAGGCCAAGGCAGGTGAGAATAAGCTATCGGCAAATGCAAAACTAATCAACCCACTGGAAGATAACGGCAATTTTAACGTGGATTTCGATGCAGATATCAACCTATCGACCCTCAAAGACTTTTATGATATCAGTCAGTTTGATATCGAGCAGATGAATGGGCAGCTTAAAGTCAAAGGCACCGCAAGTGGCAATCGCGTCAAGCCCGAAAATGCCAAATTCGATGCCATTGCCCAACTAAAAAACGGCTCCCTCAAATACAGCGGCGTCTCCAAAGCTATCGAAAAAATTTCGGTGGATGCCAAAGCTAATCAATCGGCCATCACCATTAATAACTTGCAGATGCAGGCTGCCAGCAACACCTTCTCGATGAAGGGAGTCATCAATCAGCCGCTAAAAAAGAAACAACGCAACGTTGATCTCAATACCGCCCTGAAATTTGATCTCGCTACGATCAAAGATTTTTACCCGATTAATGAGGATACCTTGTCGATGCGAGGGCAATTGGCCGCTGATGCTACGCTCAAAGGCAAGGCCGACAAAATTGAGGAAGCCGTACAAACGGGAAAAATTTCGCTCAAAAATGGGTATATCAGCTATATATCGCTGGGCAAACCCATCCGGGATCTCATGCTGGAATCCACGCTTGACGGGCCTACGATGAGAATATCCAAAGCGAATTTTAAAACAGGCGAAAACAGCCTGTCAGCTACCGGCATCATCACCAATTATCTAAGTGACAATCGCTCCATCAACCTCGATATCAATGGAAACGCCGATCTTGCTGAAATTCAAAATTATTACGATTTAAAACCTACGATCACGAATCTAAATGGCAAAGCGGATCTCAATCTCAAAGCCACCGGCCCAATATCCGATCCCGCAAAGATGAAATTTGATGGGCAGTTAACGATCAACAACATGAATATGAAAGGCAACGGTCTCGTACAGCCGGTTACGGATCTGAATGGCAAGCTGGCTCTGAATCCCCAAACGGCTAAACTGAGCTCGCTGAAATTCAAAATCGGATCTTCAGATATTGCATTGAATGGGTCGCTCACCGGCTATATGGCGTACCTGGAAGCTGAGAAAGATCGTAAAACGACTCCTAAATTAACCGGATCCTATAAAAGCAACCTGCTGAATCTTGATGAACTGATTGACTGGTCCGATACAACAACGGCCAAGATCCCCATAAATCTGCCTGAGCTGAACAGTTCGGTAGATGCCAGCATCACTAAGTTAATCGCTACCGGGGTGCCCATGCACAACCTGCAAGCCCAGGCAACAACTACTCCGAAGCAGATCAAATTGAATAAAGCCACCGTTGAAATGTTTGACGGCAAGGCAAGCGGCGCTTTTACTTGGAACGTGCCCCGGTCGGATCATACGATGATTACCTTCCATGGCAAATTGGACAGCCTGCAGGCAGCTGCTTTTTTCAAAGAATATCCTATTCTCGGCAAAAATAGCAAGTTTCACGAACATATATCCGGGGCATTCAGTGCTGATGTGGATTATTATTCCGAGCTAAATGTTTATCTGGACCCGCTCATCGAGACTACCAAAATGAATGGAAATTTTGGGATGACAAAAGCTCGACTCAAGGGGCACCCCATACAGGATAAACTCGCTTCACTGCTCAAAACTAATGAGTTTCGAAATATCGCTCTGGATGAATGGAAAAGCACTTTTAACATGGGAAACAGCGTTTTCACCTTTAAAAACCTAAAACTTACCAGTGGTGATATCGGCATGGAGCTGAACGGTACGCAGCATATGGTTAAAGGCGATATCAATTATCAATTGAAATTATTTCTGCCCGGACGTTTTAAAGATGCGATTGCCTCGGTTATCACCAAACAAGCAGCCGATGCACTGACGCAGAAAAATGGCACAATTATGCTGCCGCTTCGCGCTACCGGAACGCAAGAGAATCCCAAGCTCGCTCCCGACAAAGAAGTGATGGCTCCAATTATTAAAGACTATCTGAAAAAGAAAGCCGGAAATGTATTAAATAAACTGTTTGGCGGACAGTGAATTTCTCCCGTGCCGGGAACGTGGGTTGAAATCTCTCTTTTCTGGCAGTTTCGAAGATAATTAAATCCTTTAAAAAAGTAACTGCCCGAAGGTGTGCAGAGCATAGAATGAGCTCCCAACGCAGAGCGATGGGAGCGAGACAGATGTTTAGTTTTGGGATTCCCTAACCATTACCACGCAGCTTTAAATCTTCTACTCACTATCTTCCATCAGTCGCTCTGCGGCTGATGGCCCATCGGCGCTCCGCGTCCCTTTTGGCACTAGCCTGGTTAGAAGCTTTCTTTCCTTGCAGTTTTAAGGGCGATTGAAACCCTAAAAGGTAACGGGAAGTCTCAGATCAATTAGTATAGAATAACCTCGAACTTTCACTAAATTTTCTGTGTTCCATTGCTTCAAATCTTTTTCTTGATGCAACATCGACCAATTGCTCAAACCAAATTGTCAACTATTCGCTGTAAACTTTATCTTAGCGCTCTTACAGTTAGTTATATCAGCGATTTAATAATATAGTGATTTGGCTTTAATGGATACCTTACATATTTACAATACACTTAGTCGTGAGAAAGAAGAATTTGAACCGATCAATGAAGGTTTTGTTGGCATCTATGTATGTGGCCCTACGGTTTATGGGGATCCACACCTTGGCCATGCCAAAAGTTATGTCTCTTTTGATGTAGTGGTTCGCTACCTCCGTTATTTGGGATATCGCGTGCGCTATGTGCAAAATATTACCGATGTAGGCCACCTGACGGATGATGCCGACCAGGGCGAAGATAAGTTGGAAAAACAGGCGGAAATTGAGAAGCTGGAGCCGATGGAAATCGCTGAAAAATATACATACAACTATTTTCGCGATATGGATAAACTGGGCGTACAACGTCCGGATATTTCTCCCCGGGCGACGGGCCATATCATTGCACAAATCGAGATGGTCAAGAAACTGATCGAAAATGGTCACGCGTACGTCACTGACGGTAATGTGTATTTTGATGTCTCATCAGACAAGGATTACGGCAAACTTAGCGGCCGCTCGGTTGAAGAGCAGGAAAGTGGAACCCGCATAGAGACGGCCAGCGACAAGCGAGCTCCCGAAGATTTTGCGCTTTGGAAAGAAGCCGGAGACGACCACATCATGAAATGGCCCTCTCCCTGGGGCATGGGCTATCCCGGATGGCATGTTGAGTGCTCGGCAATGTCCACTAAATACCTGGGTGAGCATTTCGATATCCACGGCGGGGGTATGGACAACCAATTTCCCCATCACGAATGTGAGATCGCTCAAAGTGAGGGGGCCTTTAACAAGCCATTCGCCAACTACTGGATGCACAACAATATGGTGACGCTCGAAGGACAGAAGATGGGTAAGTCACTGGGCAATGCTATTTCGCTTGACCAGTTTTTCTCTGGCAGCCATGATCTGCTGACCCGCGCCTGGGATCCGCAAATTATTCGATTCTTTCTGCTGCAAAGTCATTACCGCAGCACCACAGATTTTTCCGAAGAAGCTCTATCCAGTGCAGAAAACGGGCTACAAAACTTGCAGGATATGCTCCGAACTGTTGACAATGCCACAAGCGGCAACAGCGAAGCCTACGATTTGCAATCCCTTCGAAAAACGCTGGAAAGCAAACTTAATGACGACTTTAACACGGCGCAGTCAATTGCCGTGCTTTTTGAGGAGCTGAAGGTCATCCGCAAAAGAATTAACCAAGATGATGTGCCGACAAACATTGATGATATCAAGCAATTCCTGCACGATTTTGTAGATGGAGTGCTTGGCTTATGGCCGAAGAAAGAAACCGCTTCGGGATCACAAGATAAAATCAATACATTGATCGAACTGTTAATTGAAATTCGCAATAAGGCCCGTCGGGAGAAAAATTTCGACCTGTCGGACGCTATCCGCGATCGCCTGGAAGAAACGGGTATTAAATTGATGGACAGTCCTGAAGGCACCGAGTATAAAATTAGTTAGTTTATAGATGGGTAGAACAAATATTGTAAAAGCAACCACCCCTGCGCCCCTCTTTGCAAAGGAGGGGATTTGTGAGAAAATTTCTTAATGATCTGCTAAAAATTCTCCCCTTTCAAAGGGGAGATGCAAAAGGGGATGAGGTGATTATTTGCTATTATGGATAAGAACAAGAAAATATTCAACCCAAAGAAAACCAAAGGGCAACGAAAATATTTGCGCAACAATATGACCAAAGCGGAAGTCATCCTTTGGTCAAAATTGAAAGGGCGCCAGTTACACGGTTATAAATTCAGAAGACAACACGGAATTGGAAATTATGTTATAGATTTTTATTGTCCTGAACTGAATCTTGCTGTAGAAGTTGATGGAGAATCCCATTTCACACGATCTGACGCTTTACATGATAAGAAAAGAGCCAGCTTTCTGGCCAATAATCAAATTTTGGTACAGCGATTCACTAACGCTGAAGTCAAACAAAATATCGATGGTGTAGTAAAAGAGCTTTCTGCTTTATTAAAACATTTGGAAAAAAGAATACATAACGACCCTTGAATTTCTGGCAGTGGACACAACCTCCCCTACGCCTCCTCCTTGCAAAGGAAGGGATTTTTGGGACGAATTATATTGGTAGATTTACTAAAAATTCTCCCCTTTGCAAGGGGAGATACAGAGGGGTTGAAGTGATTATTTGAAACTAATTTCCTTTATTTGTCCTAAACTCATTACTCACGACTCAATACTACTAAAAAATGCATTCAAATTATTTTACATGGAATGTTGATCCAATAGCTTTTGACCTTGGCACTATCCATCTGCCTTTTCCAATTGCAATATGGGGAATCATTGCTGCCTTCATATTCATCTATTTCGGCTATCAAAAGTTGGTACCTGATGATCTTCCTGCCAATAAAGAACCGGACATTCCTGCCTGGAAACTATGGGGGATGATTATCGGGTCGTTCATACTGGGACAACTCATATTTCTGGTACTACCTTCCCCAACTTTTAGCCAAATTGGCCCCATCGAGCCCCGATGGTACGGTATCTTATTTGCAAGTTCGTTTGTGATAGGCTTTTGGTTGACCCAGCGCATGTTCAAACAAGCCGGCCGAGCTACCGAAGAGGTCGATCAACTGCTCACCTATATGATCATCGCTACTGTTGTAGGTGCCAGACTGGGGCATGTAATCTTCTACGACCTGATGTATTACCTGCGTCACCCGGCAGAGATAATTGCTATCTGGCACGGGGGACTAGCCAGTCACGGTGCAGCAATAGGAATCATTATTGCCATGTATTTATTTGTTAAAAAGAAGAAAGACATGAGTTTTCTCTGGCTGGCCGACCGCGTAGTAATTGTCGTTGCAATTGCCGGTGCTTTTATTCGAACGGGTAACTTTTTCAATTCAGAGATTGTAGGGAAACCCACTGATGTGCCTTGGGCTATAATCTTTCCCCGGGCACGTGTACCCCACCCCGGGCTTCCGCGTCACCCATCAATGCTATATGAAGCCATTCTGTGTATTATAACATTTGTAGTGCTTTGGGCTATCTATAAGAAATATAAGAACCGCCCCCCTGAGGGATCACTTTTTGGTATCTTTTTGATAATGATATTTGGCGTGCGCTTTTTCCTTGAATTTCTTAAAGAACAACAGGCCCATTTTGCAACAGGTATTCTCAATATGGGTCAATGGCTAAGCATTCCATTGGTGGTTGCCGGTATCTGGCTGCTAATAAAAAAAGTGGATTGGCGTAAATTTTCTCCTTTGAAAACGAAGCCCTCAGAATCCTGATAAACAAAATCATTAAATAACCTTTCATCACTTAGAAAAATGCAATCATTAGATCCTAACGTAGAGAAAAAGATAAATGGCTGGCTTGAAGGTAACTACGACGAGGAGACCAAACAGGCTATTCGAAAGAAATTAGATGAAAAGGCTTACGAAGAGCTGACTGATGCCTTTTATAAAGATCTGGAATTCGGTACCGGCGGCCTTCGGGGAATTATGGGCGTCGGATCAAATCGGGTCAATAAATATACCTTTGGGATGGCCACGCAGGGATTGAGCAACTACCTAAAAAAGAATTACCCGAATGAACAAATCAGGGTAGCCATCTCTTACGATTGCAGAAACAATTCAGATACACTTGCCCGGCTTGTTGCGGATGTGTTTTCTGCCAATGGTATATACGTTTATCTATTTAACAAACTGCGCCCCACCCCAGAGCTTTCATTTGCCATTCGTGAACTAGACTGTCATGGCGGTGTGATGCTTACGGCTTCGCACAATCCGAAAGAATATAACGGATACAAAGCTTATGGTCCGGACGGCGGGCAGCTGGTCTCTCCACAGGATAAGATGGTGATGGAGGAGGTCCAAAAGATTGCAAACATCGATGAAGTCCGCTTTGATGGCAATGACAAGCTGATCGAGTCTATTGGCAAGGAAATTGACGAAAAATATCTTGATGCCATTGCTGAACTTTCAATGTCTCCGGATGTCATTAAGCGACAGAAAGATTTGAAGATTGTCTTCTCTCCTATTCACGGCACTTCCCGTGTTTTGGGGCCTCCGGCACTTGAGCGATATGGATTTAAAAATGTACATTTCGTGGAAGAACAGATGAAGGTGGACGGGAACTTTCCTACGGTTGAATATCCGAATCCCGAAGAGAAAGAAGCAATGTCAATGGCGCTGGAAAAGGCCAAAGAAATAGATGCCGAACTGGTGATGGCCACTGATCCGGATGCCGACCGCGTAGGCATTGCCGTGAAAGACAATCACGGGGAATGGGTGCTGCTTAACGGTAATCAAACCGGTACGCTGATCATCAATTATATGCTAAACGCCTGGAAAAAAGCTGGAAAATTATCCGGCAAGGAATATATCGTTAAAACCATTGTGACTTCGTATCTCATCGATCGTATTGCTGATTATTACAATGTGGACTGCTACAATACACTGACAGGCTTCAAATATATCGGTGAACTGATGACCAGGCTGGAAGGTGAAAAGCAGTTTATTGCCGGTGGAGAGGAAAGCTATGGCTACCTGATTGGCGACCACGTACGCGACAAGGATGCCATTGTATCACTCGCTATTATTGCCGAAATGACCGCCTATTACAGGGATAAGGGGAGCAGTCTCTTTGAAGCACTACTCGATATGTATATAGAACATGGCTATTTCCGGGAAAAATTAGTGTCGATATATAAACGGGGGCAAAAAGGGGCTGAAGAAATCCAGCATATGATGAAGGCCTACCGCGAATCCCCACCTAAAAAACTTGGCGGATCTAAAGTGGTTACTATCAAAGATTATAAAACGCAAGAATCAAAGAACCTGGAATCAGGAACAACATCTGAAATAGACTTGCCCATTTCTAATGTACTTCAGTTTGTCACGGAAGATGGATCCATGGTTTCCGTTCGCCCATCCGGTACTGAACCCAAGATCAAATTTTATTGCAGTGTAAATACGAATTTGGAAAGCCGCGACGAGTTCGAAAAAGTAACGGAACAGTTGGAGCAAAAAATGGATACCATCATTGACGAGCTGACTCAATAATCACTATATACCAGATCATAGATCCTTTTTCTATTTAGTACGTTTATAAATATTACCTTTTTACTATGGATTAATTTGAAAGGGTATTATTTTCCTATCTATCATATATAGAATATTATGGATATAACGTAAAAATGGATGACCAATCCGGCCAGCAACAAGAAAAAATCCACACGTCCACAGGTTTCTTCAGCAAATATCAAAAATACCTTGCTGAATTTGTCTATGGAGGTATAGACGGTAGTGTAACAACTTTTGCCGTAGTTGCTGGATCAGCCGGAGCAAACCTTGATTCGTCCATTATTATCATATTGGGGTTTGCTAACCTAATTGCCGATGGTTTTTCTATGTCGGTGGGCAGCTATCTGTCAAATAAAAGCGAAATAGAAAATTTTGAAAAACATAAACGCATCGAACATTGGGAAATCGAACATCTTCCCGAAGAAGAAAGAGATGAAATCCGAGAAATTTATAAAGCCAAAGGATTCAAGGGCAAATTATTGGAACAGGTAGTAGATATTATAACTGAAGATCCTGAACGGTGGGTTGATACGATGATGAAAGAAGAGCTCGAGATGATGAAGAAAATGAAATCTCCAATGGCCATGGCCATTGTCACATTCATTTCATTTATACTGGTTGGCATTACCCCGCTGTTAATCTATATCCTTGACTATGTTGTCCCCAACAATGTTAATCACCTGTTCTACACTTCTATCGTTATGACCTCCCTGGCATTTGTGGGCATAGGATTTTTAAAATCATTTGTTAATCAAACAGGAAAATTCAAAAGTATATTTGAAACTCTTTTACTGGGTACTGCTGCTGCAGCGCTGGCTTATTTTACTGGTAATATTCTAGATAAATTATTTTAAAATTAAACATTGTTCTGCTTAGGCTATTAGATAACTTCATTCATGGAAAATTTCTTCTTCTCCCCTGGAGCTAATGTTTTTTACTATGCGATGATAACGGCAATAGCTACCGGAGTTGGTGCAATTCCCTTTTTCTTTTTCAAAAATTTAACGCACAAATGGCTGGGAATCTCAAATGCCGTTGCTTCCGGCCTGATGCTGGCAGCGAGTTTCGGACTCATCTATCAAGGGCTCAGTTATGATCTCTGGTTTACGGTCATCGGTATTCTTATTGGCTTGGGTTTCATAGTTATCAGCCATCGTTTTATCGATAAATATGATAATAATTTCGCTATTAAGAATATTAGCAAAGCGGATAGCTCCAAAATATTGCTCATTGTAGCCATTATGACTCTTCACTCTTTTACCGAGGGCGTAAGTGTTGGCGTTTCTTTTAGCGGAAGCCTCCATCTGGGTATTTATATCACTACGGCCATAGCTATTCATAATATTCCGGAAGGACTAGCAATCAGTCTGGTGTTAATTCCTCGCGGCACCTCCCCCTGGAAAGCCATGTGGTGGAGTATTTTTTCCAGTCTTCCCCAGCCGATTATGGCCGTTCCTGCATTCTTATTTGTGGAACTGTTTAAACAATATTTGCCGATGGGACTTGGTTTTGCGGGTGGAGCTATGATTTGGATGGTTTTTGCTGAACTCATACCCGATGCTCTAAAAGACAGCGAGGCATCGGTAGTAGCAACAACAGTAACCTTCTCTACAACGCTTATGTTTCTATTTCAGGCTCTTATTAGCTGAGCAAAATTCGATTTGCTCCAGCCTTCAATATTTGATTACTTCTAAATTCAATGGCTTTTACTCTTGACTATTAACAGACAATCAGTATGATGAACAACTCTTATCATTTTTCTTTCAAAATTATTTCTTTGGCCTTTTTACTTGGCTGCTTTATCCTGCAACCTAAAAGTTATGCCCAGGAGAAGGAACATTATTCTAGCGTTAAGCAAGCCCTTTCGCTGAGCGGAAAATTACGAGGTTCGAATGGACCCAGAAATGTAAACTGGATCGACGGTGGCAATCGGTATTCCTACATGCAGTATAATCAGAATACACAAAGCATGGAAATCCGCGCTTACGATCCGGCCACCAACGAAGATGAACTCATTTTCAACAACAAGAATCACACCTTCCCAAATTCTGATTCTACGTTCGAATACTCTTCTTTTCAGTGGTCCAAAGATTCGAAATATTTGGTATTTCGAACGAACTTTCGACCCATTTACCGAAATTCCGGAATCTCTGATTATTATCTCTATTCAATTGATGATGGTACAATTTCATTACTGGTGAAAGATGCCCGCACGGCTGAGTTGTCCCCAGATGGGACCAAAGTAGGCTATGAAAGAAATGGCGATCTTTATATTTATGACTTGTCGTCTAAAAAAGAAACCCGTCTCACAAACAGTGCTAAAGACTATTTCTATAATGGTCACTTTGGATGGGTATATGAAGAGGAATTTGGTTTGACCCAAGCATGGAGATGGTCTCCAGACAGTAAATATATCGCTTACTGGCAAACCGATGAGCGCGATGTTCACCTCTTCAAAATGACGGATTATTCAGGTCACCATCCGAAATATGAGCAAATCCCATATCCACAGGTAGGGGATAAGAATCCCACTGTAAAGATTGGAATAGTTAATGTTAACAACACTCAAAAACAATGGATGAATATTCCTGACGGTGGATACATTCCACGCATATACTGGACCTCAGAAGAAGGCCAACTGGCCATTGTCCATCTTAATCGTGCACAAAATCATCTAAAGCTACTCTTCGACAATGTGCAAAACGGGGATAGCCACGTTGTTATGGATGAACAGTCTGATACCTGGATTGACGTTTTTGATTTCTTTGCCGGCGTTCAGGATCTCTTTTATTTTCCAAAAGATAGCAAGGAGTTTTTCTGGATTTCGGATCGTGACGGCTGGAATCATCTCTATCGCTATGGTTATGATGGAAAACTTAAAAACAAGGTGACGCAAGGCAATTGGGAAGTAACCAAGGTTAATGCTGTTGATAATAAAAACAACCTCATCTATTATACTTCGACTGAGGATTCTCCTTTGCAACGTCATCTATATTCCATCAACTTCAATGGACAAAACAAGAAAAAAATTACGCACGTAAAGGGAACTCATGATATTAGCATGGGATCCAACGGAAAATATTTTATTAATCGCTATTCCAACACTACAACACCTACCCAAGTTGAACTCTGGAGTACCACGAAAGGCAAACTGAAGACGCTGGAAGATAATGCTTCGGTAAAAGAATTCACCAATACTCATGTCTATACTCCTAAAGAGCTCTTTTCGTTTACTACCAGTGACGGCCAAAAAATTGACGGACAGATGATCCGTCCAATGAATTTTGACCCTTCTAAAAAATATCCGCTCCTATTAAACATTTACGGAGGTCCCGGCGCCCAGGGAGTGTATAATACATGGGCGTCTAACGGCTGGATACAGTACCTGGCTCAACAAGGATATGTGATTGTGAATATCAATAATCGCGGAAGTGGTGGATATGGCTCAAAATTTGAAAAAGTTGTATATAAGCAACTCGGTAAATGGGAATCCCACGACTTTTCCGAAACAGCTAAATATATGGCTGAAAAGAGCTGGATCGATGGCTCAAATATGGCTATCCGGGGACACAGTTATGGAGGATATATGACTACTTTTACTATGTTTACCCATCCCGATGTTTTTGATGTTGGGCTAGCCGGAGCACCAGTTACCGACTGGCGATTCTATGACAGCATCTATGCCGAGCGATACATGGGCCTGCTCGAGAATAATAAAACTGGCTATGCTCAAAGTGCCTCGCTTACCCATGCTAAAGATTTAAAAGGCCACCTTTTTGTTGCTCACGCCACGATGGATGATAATGTGCATGTACAAAATACCATGCAACTAATGACAACACTGGCTAAAAATGGCATTGACGCCGATTTACGAATTTACCCACCCGGGCACCATGGCGTAGCTTTTAATACAGCAAGTTATTACTTGCTGTACGAAACTTATACCAAATATTTGAACCGATATCTTAAATAAATTAGAAGCTCTTTCGTTAAAGCACCTGTTGGCAAGTCCGGCAGGTGCTTTTTTTTCGAAGGAGACAAAAACAATTACACATTTTTTAAAATCTTTTTGCAGATAAATGTTAGCACTTCCTCTTTAAAACCATTAGTTACCATGTCAAAAGAAAATCGATTTAAACAATTTTTATTGGCTGGATGAATCACTTAAGGCGTCACATTTTTTTAATAATTTTCTTTTTTTCTTTCGCCATCTCGGCTTGGGCTCAATCTTCCCAAAGCTCAACTATCAATGTTTTTCTTGACTGCCGGGGATGCAGTGAAACCTATATTCGCGATCATATTAACTTCGTGAATTATGTACGCAATAAAGAAAATGCGAGTGTTCACCTGCTGACTACCCGTCGCCATACAGGGAGTGGCGGCACCGAATACACGCTCAAATTTATCGGAAGGAAACAGTTCAAGGGGAAAAATGACACGCTAAAATATGTTTCCCCAAAATCTGATACCAGGGAGGAACGCCGACAAGGATTAGTTAAACATGTAAAGTTGGGGCTGCTCCCTTATATCAAAGACAAACCGGTTGCCGAGGATCTCACAATTGACTATGAAGCTAAAAAACAAGCTCAGGCAACTCCTAAAGAAGACAAATGGAACCACTGGGTTTTTGATGTGAGTCTCCATACCTATTTAAGCGGACAGGAGACAAGAAAACATTTATTCTTATCAGGTGGTGTTTCAGCTGAACGGGTAACCCGCGATTGGAAAATAAATATAAATTACGATCGAAATTATAACCGGCGCCGTTATACCCAAAACGATACGACCACAACCTATATTACACGCGAACAATTCTTCAATGGAATGGTAGTCAGGAGTTTATCAGATCATTGGTCAGCAGGAATATTTACTGAAGCTAATCATTCTTCTCGCAACAATATCGATCTTAGCTACTCCGCAAGCCCAGCTATAGAATACAATATTTTCCCCTATGCCGAATATTCGGAGCATGAAATCAGTTTCAGGTACACTCTTGCGGCTGCCCATTACAACTATAACCAACTCACCATCTTCGATAAAACCAAAGAAACGCTATTTCGTCAGCGACTTCGTGCCAATATTGATATCAACCAGCCCTGGGGTGAATTCCAGAGCCGGATTTCGGCATCTGCGTATATGCATGATTTGAATAAAAATCGAATGGAAGTTCACATGAATCTAAATTTCCGCATCTTTAGAGGATTATCACTGGATATTTCCGGTCGATATTCCTGGATACACGATCAGCTATCAATTCCAAAGGGCGAGATAACCGATGCCGAACAGCTACTCAACCTGCGGGAACAGGCAACTTCCTATTCATACGGGGCTTCCATAGGGATCCAGTACACCTTCGGCTCAATATATAATAACGTAGTGAATCCCCGATTTTAACCAAATCAGCTTAAGCCGAATTATTCATGAGTAGGTATAAATTAGACACCTAAGTTATTGATATAATACTATTTAATTGGGCTTACCACATAGCTCGAATTCCGAGATTGAAATGAGCTGCGAACGTTATCCATGTACGGCGTTAAAGATGAAAAGCATTTGCGCAACGTATCTCCATACGTTTTACGCATGCTTTTCACTTTGCCTTGCTCATGAATAAATTTCTTGATGAATAATCCGGGTTAAGAATCACCCTGATTGACTATTCGAAGTGAGCATAGCACTTAGTTTCTCACCGCCGCGAATGCCAAAATCGAGCGTACGTATAGGAAATGGAATCACGATATCATTCTCATCAAATTTCTTGGTAATAGCCATAATAGCATCGCTGCGAGCCGACCAGTAATCCGGATTCCGTCTAAAGTTGACCCAAAATCGGATTTTAAAATTTATAGAGCTACCTCCAAATTCATCATAATAAAACTCCACCCCTCTCTTTTTGTTAAAGTTGTCTAAGGATTTTACCGCGTCGATAGCCACTTCTTTAGCCTTCTCTAAATCATCTCCATAAGAAACCCCGCAAGACAAATCAATACGCCTCTCGCCGCTTCGAGTAAAATTGAGCATCGCATTTTCAAAAACTGTTTTATTAGGAATATAAACAATTTGTCCCTTCGGAGTCTTAATAATCGTATTTCGGAGATTCATCTTTGTAACGGTCCCGTAGTATCCGTTGGTCTCAATTATATCCCCAATACCGAACGGATGTCTAATTGACAAAATAATTCCGGAGATAAAGTTCGACGCAATATCCTGAAATGCAAAACCTAAGGCTAAACCGATAATTCCAGCACCGGCAAGCAGCGAAGTAACCGCGCCGTCAAGTTTGAGAATACTGAGAGCAATAAATACCCCAATTCCAATCACTAAAACGCTAACGATCGTTTCCATTAAATGGATGATCGTTTTGTTGTGAGTAACTTTGTTTAATAGCTTATCTACGGCTTTCCTTACCAGCTTCCCAACCACATAAAATACGATTAAAACAATCAGGGCTACAACAAGGTTGGGGAGCATCTGGATTAAAGTATCAATCCATTTCTCCAGTTTGCCAGCTATTAAATTATACGCCTTTGTGAACTCCATATAACCTTTTTTTAATTAGTGACTTATGTCATAAACTAAATACTAACAATTAAATGTGAAAAATCTTCGTTCCTTTTAGTTTGTTTAAGAGATTAATCTGGAACACAAATTACCTATCATGGGAATGCCTGTTAAAATGCCCTTGTTTATAAGGGCACAATTGAATTTAAACCCAAAATTATTTCGTTATGCCAACAAGAAAAGCTGAAGCAACATGGAATGGAGATCTCAAGAACGGGAAAGGTGATATGTCGTTCGGCAATGGAGCCTATGAAGGGGCCTATTCCTTTAAATCCCGCTTTGAAGATGGTACCGGAACAAACCCTGAGGAACTGATTGGGGCTGCACATGCAGGATGTTATTCTATGGCCCTTTCGGCAGATCTTGCTGAAAATGGATTCACGCCCGAATCGGTCACTACCAATGCAAACGTTACTTTAGAGATGGTGGATGGAGATCCGGCTATAACTACAATCGAACTCAATGTTAAAGCCAATATCCCAGATATCGATGAAGATACATTTTTGGAATATGCTCAAGGAGCCAAGAAAAATTGCCCAGTCTCAAAAGCGTTGGCCGGCGTTAATATCGAACTAAATGCTTCGCTTGAGGATTGATTTCTAATTCTGTGGGAATACTAAAAAGGGAGAATCGAAATTGATTCTCCCTTTTTTATTAAATCTCTGTTAAAAAATATTCTGATTATTAACGGCTTCTATTGAAAAAGCACTCTGAATATTATCATTAATCGCTGTAGAGTCGCCGGCAGATGATGGATTATAAAAGCCGCCATTTTCATTAATAAACCATAAACGAGGACTTGTTGAAATAAGGAAGGTGTAAGATGCGTTATAATCTGGAACTTCAACGGGGGGATCAATCTCCAGTGGTATTTGGAATACCCGATCCGATTTATAGGTAAATTCCGAACCATTATATTTTCCCTCGATAATCATAGAATGGCGGGTATTTTCGGTGAAATCGGGATCGATATTCGAGTTATTTGCTGGAGCTTTTTGAATAGATAGAACAAAATGATGAAAAGTACCCGGATTGGCGCGAAACATGAGTATAGGATTGTTGCTTGCTTGAGAAATTCCAAACTGAATCCAGTTTGCAGCTGAAGGTAACACCGTACTTGTATCACCATTAATCACCACAGTTCCATTACCATAAACAAATCGCATTCTTTCTATGCGTACAGAATCGTTACTGGCAACCAGCGTACTGTCAAAACCATCAATCTGGAGGCCAAAACTGATATCGCTTGAAATCTGTGACCCGCTGTCATTTAAACAACCGGAGAGACTAATCGCACCTATTAAAACAATTACAAAAGAAATGATAGAGAAGTGATTAAATTTCATGAATAGTTTATTTAAAGTTCAACTTGTTGAATCGGTAAATAGTCCTTCTTGATTTAATTACCTTAATCATAAGTTACATTTTTTTTATCTTAATTGGTTATGAAATCTGATATAAAAGAGAAAAAGCAAACCGGTTCACAGCAAAAAATAAACCTTAAAAATCTTACTAAACAAGAATTACAGGAATTTTGTACCGATCTGGACCTACAATCCTTTAGAAGTGATCAAATTTTTCAATGGCTCTACCAAAAGGGAGTTCATAGTTTTGATGAGATGACGAATCTCTCCAAGGATCTGCGGTCAAAGCTAAAAGAAATTGCTACTATTCCAAAAATCGAACTTGTTCGTCAACAAGAGTCAAAAGACGGGACAATCAAATTTCTGTTTCGATTACAGGATGAAGAGGATTATAAAATAGAATCAGTCCTTATTCCCGATTTCTATCCGGATGGCGCCGCCAACAGGCTCACCGTATGCGTATCCTCGCAGGTAGGTTGTGTGTTCGGATGTTCTTTTTGTGCCACTGGAAAAATGGGGTTCTTTCGCAGCCTGACTCACGGGGAGATCGTCGATCAGGTGCAATACATAGATCAGATTGCCGAAGAAAAATATGGTAAGGGCATTACCAACATCGTATATATGGGGATGGGAGAACCGCTCCATAATTATAAAGCAATCGTTAATTCAGCATCAATCATTACCGATGAACAGGGTATTGGACTTTCCCCCAAACGTATTACCGTCTCTACTGTTGGCCTTACCAAGCAAATTAAGAAGTTGGCAGATGAACGACAGCCGTTTAATCTGGCTATTTCGCTCCACGCGGCTAACGATGAGAAACGGGATGAAATCATGCCCATCAACAATTCCATGAATTTGGAACAACTCAAAGAGGCAGTGCAGCATTATTATGCGAAACTCCACCGTCCGATTACTTACGAATACCTGCTGTTTGATGAGTTCAATGATTCGCCGGAAGATGCCCGGCAGCTTGCCGAGATAGCCCAATGGGTACCCAGCAAGGTAAACATCATTATGTACAATGATGTGGCAGGAGTAGCTCTCAAGCGTGCCCGGGAGCAACGACTGGATAAATTCATGCAGGAATTAATATCCCGTGACGTTACAGCTACCGTTCGACGTAGCCGCGGGGATGACATTGACGCAGGTTGCGGGCAGCTAGCCATTAAGGATGGTCAGCCTAAAGGCAAATCTATTCGCAAGGATTGATCTTAACTTAAAATTCTTATTCTGATATTTTCGAATGCAGGCTGCGGATTATGTGTATGCGTCTCCTATTTCTGTTGTGAGGGAGTTGTACTCCCATTTTGTTGTGAGGGAGTTGTACTCCCGAACATTGGCGGTGCAGGGCAAGACCGTGATAGCTGATCGCTGATTATGCATTTTAGGGGCAACCCTCGGTCTGGTTCAAGTTTGCAACTTGGACCATTCCAGGTAAAAGCCTACAGGGCACAAGGTGCAAACTTGCGCCAGCTAGGAGTCTGGATTACGCATTTTACCGGCAACCCGAAACGCGTAATCCGACAGATCAACTGGATTTATATATATAGAGTAAAAAAGCAATTTATACCATCATTTTTAAATGGTAGCTACACCAGCCACTAGTCCCCAATCACATGCAGGATACGTCCAAAGCGCGGCAACCATCGCTCCTTATCCCAAGAAAAATAGATGATACTGGCTTCCCCTATAATGTGAGATCGCGGTACAAATCCCCAAAAGCGGCTATCTTCACTATTGTCACGGTTGTCTCCCATCATAAAATAGTAATCCTGCTTAATCGTATATTTATTCGTCTTTTGGCCGTTTATGATGAATTGGTCACCATTTCGTTCAACCGTATTCCTCTCATAACGAGTGATAATATTCTTATAAATATGATAATTTTCAGGTGTTAATGTTACAGTCTCCCCTTTAAACGGCACTACTGTGGGGGGCATGTAATGGTGATTTTTAAATCCGTGTGAGAAACTAAAATCAAGCCGACTGAATTCATTCAGATCTCTGGGGAGAACAAACATGTGCACGTCATTCACTTCAGGCCACTGACTTATCTTATCGGCCACCGCCTTCGTCATATTCACCCGGTAACTATTCGGACCTTGTGAGTTTAATAATTTACCGCCGGCTGCTTTAACCTTTGCGGGACTCAAACGCACCCGATCACGCACGGTAACCACGTAATTATGCTCAATGCCGGAAAAAGTTTTGGATTTTTTTCCATTTACATAAAGTCGTGCTTCATTTAGTGATAATGTATCATGTGGCAAGCCCACGCAGCGTTTAATATAATTCGTTTTACCCGCTATAGGTGCCAAATCAATGGGATAATTAAAAACCACAATATCATTTCGTTTTACGTCTGTTAAGCCGGGTAAACGGGTCCAGGGCAATACTACACCAGGCAAATAAATATTCGTAAACGGGACACTCAAAATCATTGGAGTACGCGGACCGTAATCGATCTTGGATACAATCAGAAAATCTCCTGTGAGCAGCGTCTTCTCCATGGATGGCGTTGGGATGCGATATGCTTCAAAAAAGAAAGTACGTATAATTAAAGCGGCTATTGCTGCAAACAAAAGGGCATCAAGCCATTCACGAAGCCAGCTTTTAGCTCGCTCATTTTGTGCTCCTTTATCCTGCCGACGACTCGACCGGCGTTTTTTATCTTCTTTTGATTTTTGGTCTGCCAATGCTGTCCTCTAATACATTAAAATTAATGGTCAAAATCGATCGTCATCCCCTCGGGAGAATCTATCTTCTTCGTTTTATACCGGCCATCTTTATACATTACATTAAACCATTGTTTACGCTCCGGTGAATAAAAATAATCCTGATAATCCCCCAAAGAATCCAGTGACATCAGTTTGCGAGAAAATGCCCGTTTAATTTGCGGCATCAAATCAATATATCTGCTTGCACCACCATATGTCAGTCCCCGGCCAAACGGGCCGTCGATATCTAGTACCATCATCGGGATACTGTCGTCCACCGTAAACCAGTATTCAAATTCAATAGCTTTACCCGGACGGAAATCTTCTTGATCGATTAAATCTTCAAGCTTTTGAGTAGGATCACCAAACGCCGCCTGCAGCCGTGCTCTTAGTTCGTTAGTTTGACGATCATCAATTTTTGTTTTCCCATATAGCCCTCTACCCGTCCATTTAATATCTTTAAACTTATTCATGAACCAAGCTCTTTTATCCTTGGTTACCTTTTCAAATTGAGGGACATCAAACTGGGCTAAAGCCGAAAGGGATATTAAAGATAAAAAAAGTGTTAAAGCAAAAGTAACAACACCTTTTTTTATCACAGTTAGATATATATTCTTACGCAGTTTGGGTAATCTCATGAGTGCTTTTTGCCGTTAAAATTTAATCATCATCCATAGAGAGGATAGCCAGGAAAGCTTCCTGTGGTACTTCAACCGTACCTACTTGTTTCATACGTTTCTTGCCTTCTTTCTGTTTCTCCAGCAGTTTCCGTTTCCGGGAAATATCTCCGCCATAACATTTAGCCGTCACATCTTTTCGGATAGCCGGAATAGTCTCCCGTGCAATAACATTATTACCGATAGCCGCCTGAATAGGAATTTCAAACTGGTGCTTGGATATCAGTTTCTTCAGCTGTTTACATAATTTGCGTCCCAAGTCGTACGCCTTATCACGATGAACGATGCTGGATAATGCATCCACGGGATCGCCGTTCAGCAGGATATCTAAACGAACCAAATCGCCCTCGCGGTATTCAAGAAATTCGTAATCAAAGGATGCATAACCACGGGTGCCGCTTTTTAAACGATCATAAAAATCGAAAACGACCTCTGCCATGGGCAGCTCGTACTTGATTTCAACGCGCTGGCTCTGCATATGTAGCTGATTTACATAAATTCCCCGCTTTTCCTGGCACAACTTCATCACCGGACCGATATAATCAGAGGGTGTAAGAATGCTAGCCTTAATATATGGCTCATAAACCACATCCACTTTGGCGGGGTCGGGCATCTCGCTGGGATTATCAACGATCACTTTCTTCTGTTCGCCCTTTTCGGTGATATATACCTCATATTCAACATTGGGTACGGTGGTAATAATATCGATATCAAACTCGCGGTCCAATCGCTCCTGCACGATCTCCATATGAAGCATACCCAAAAAGCCAGCTCGAAATCCAAATCCCAACGCCTGCGAAGTCTCCGGCTGATACGTCAGCGAAGCATCGTTCAACTGCAACTTCTCAAGCGCCGAGCGCAGATCTTCAAAATCGTCTGACTGGGTGGGGAACAATCCACTGTAAACCATCGGCTTGGGCTCTTGATAGCCGGGAATGGGTTCTTTAGCCGGGTTTTTAGTTGTCGTAACCGTATCACCTACGCGGGCATCCTGTAGTGATTTTACGCTTCCGATTACATAACCAACCTCCCCGGCTTCCAATTTGTCGGTTTGCTCTTTTTTAAGCTTCAGATAGCCAATTTCTTCTGCCTCATACTCTTTTTCGGTAGCCATAAAACGGATTCCATCACCTTTGTGGAGCGTCCCCTCCATCACGCGTACATACACAATAGAACCGCGATAGCTGTTGAATATCGAGTCAAAAATGAGGGCACGCAACGGTTTTTCAGTTTCTCTTCCGGGAGCCGGAATACGTTCCACAATAGCCTCCAGCAGCTCATCAACGCCTTTGCCCGTCTTTCCGGAAACATGCAAAATATCATCATGATCACAGCCAATCAGGTCCACAATCTGCTGCCCCACGCCCTCGGGATCCGCGCTCGGCAGATCAATCTTGTTCAGCACCGGTACAATCTCCAGATCTTGGTCGATAGCCTGATACAGCGTTGAAATAGTTTGCGCCTCAACGCCCTGGGCCGCATCCACAACCAGCAACGCACCTTCACAGGCTTTCAATGCCCGGGATACTTCATAGGCAAAATCGACATGCCCCGGCGTATCGATCAGGTTAAAGATCACATCTTCCCTATTGGGACGTTTATAGTCCATCTTGATAGCGTGACTCTTAATAGTAATACCACGTTCCCGTTCCAGATCCATATCGTCGAGAATCTGCTCCTGCATCTCGCGCTCGGTAATAGCACCGGTGCGCTCCAACAGGCGATCCGCGAGCGTAGATTTGCCGTGATCGATATGGGCAATGATACTGAAGTTACGTATTTGGGTCATAAAGATGTGCTACCAGCACAGATTTCGCTTGCTAAAAAGAACGCTTAAGATACAAAAATGGTAATGGCATTGCATACCTATGTTTGAAAACTTTAACGAAACCGAGAAGAATTTATTTAGATAGTAAAACCCTGAAAAGAATAAATATCTTAAGTCTTCACTCTTTGTTTCCCGTTGTTCTTCCATCACACCCTATCAGAGAGCTGGAATCACAAGATAAGCTTAAAGGAAAATAATTATTGCATTATCACGGATGTTCGCCTAAGGAGGTAAGGCGAATCCTGTCGATGCTATCGTTTTAAGGACGGTAATACCAAAGTTTGATATCTGAAAAACAGCTAAAAAATACCCTGCCGGAGCTTATAATACGTCCTTCTGCTAATTCATAATCCTTAAATCTACCCCAGCAGTATATTTCTTTGCTACTTATTTAAACCTATATGGCATCTGATTCGGTATATTTGCCGAGTACATCTTTAAAGGGAACGAGCAAAAAGGTAGCATTATCACCTTCTTCAATTTCCTCGACCCCGTTTTTGCGAAACATCACGCGGTCGCCAACAGCTACCGCTTCACCTGCTCCCGGTGCTACTCCTACCACTTCACCAACTTCGCGCTGGGTACTGGTGGTCTCGGGTATGATAATTCCGCTATCGGTTTTCTGTTCTTTTGTTTCAACTTTAACCAGGATATGATCATTGAGTGGTTGAAAATTAATCATAGTTTGCTCCAAATTATTTCTTACAAGTTTAAATGTTTATCTAATTCTTTAGTGTTATATCCAATAATAAAAGATCCGTCAATTTCGGTCTGTGGAACGCCTTGCTGTCCGGTTCGCTGCATGAGTTCCTGAGCCGCATTGGGATCAGCTGCAACATCCACCTCGGTATAGGAAACCTGATGCTGATCCAGGTACTGCTTAACCATATTGCAATAGGGACAAGTCGGGGTGGTGTACACCGTAACCCGGGGACCGGCTCCGCCTGCAGCACTTCCCGCCCCGGCCGGTTTCTTTAAAATATTTTCATAGAAATTGGTGGTCTGAACACCGGTTATAATTTCTGTTGGTTTTCCATTCCGAAATGCAATCAGAGTGGGAACGGAATGGACATCATATTTGGGATGAATATCACGAACGGCAGAGGCATCTACCTTATATATGGGTAAATCCTCATGCTCTTCCTTCAGTTTCTCCAATGCTTCAAGAGACTGCAGGCTTTTCTGAGATTGTTCGGTATAAAATAATACCAGAAACAGTGATGAATGCTGATCCAGCAAGTTGTTAAAGCGTTCCAGATCCTTGATGGATTCAATAGCGTTTTTAGTATCTCTCATTATTCTATTATTACTGAGTAAATGTTTATCTATAACGTATCAATACAACTAAATTATAAATAAAAAGGTAATATATAATAGCAATATAGTATATAGATAAAACTTACAAATATTCGTTTTCTGTTGGTATAATGGCTTATTAGGAGGTATTTCTTAAAAATACAAACCAATAATTTTATTAAAGTACAGAAAATGACACTGATCAAATAATCTTGAAATGAATATTGTGAATTGCTCCTCCCTCTAATTACCCATTCCCCGGAATCTCAACAGGATCTCTGTCGTCAGCTACCGGGCTGAGCAACTCTACATGAAAACGAAATTCCTCTTTTTCGATTGTCATCGTATCGTACATCTCCCGAATCAAATCGAAGACCACTTCCGTTTCGCCACGTACGCTTGTTGACATATAATTTACATCTACTTCTACATCATGCTGAGCCACAAGCTCAAGAAGAAATTCAATGCTTTTTCTGGGTTCGTTCGCCTTTAACGGTATGTACGTAAATTGTGCTGTGGTAACCATATATTTGTTGTTTTTAATCATCCTAATTATTTACGGTGCTAAGAATAATCTTTTCAAGTTAATAGTTCAATCGGTAAAAAAGATAGTACCGCAATATGTACAATAAGGAATTTCTTGGTTCGGAATGACCTGTTTTTGGCCCCCGACGCAAAGCATCGGGGAATACTAATGATTAAACAAATGCAGAAGTTCTAAATAATTTCAGCTGTTTTCGCTCGTTTTGGAACAAAGGACTATAAATAGAGTAACAACATATAGAACGGCAATCCCAAAAACTTGAATAATGCATAAGAAACTCGTTGGCAGTGCTCTTCTGCAACTTGTTATTTTTACCCTATTACTCATCATAATTGTAGCAGCTATTTCGGCTTAATAAGCCGCAAAATAACTGTCATATTACATTCTAGAGGGGCATTTCTGAGACTGTCCAAAAAGTCCAATCCAGGAAATAGGTACCTTAATAATTAAGGTGAAATCAATCTCCCTAAATCCCTCTTCTCCAAGAGGGACTTAAAAAGCGTCTTTATGGAATCGTGAGTTAGATCATGATCCAAGAGTTCCTCCTTGGAGAAGGAGGTCAGGAGGATTGAACATTTCTATTTTATCTATCACCTAAAATATTAAGGTTTTCAACATATTATTGAGATTTTTTAGACAGTCTCGCGGCTCACATTATAATATTATATAATGAAGTACTAATTTTCAGTTAGCCGTAACTTTACCCGATGGGAATGTTTTGCATCTGGCACCGGTTCAATAATCCATGCCTATTAAATCCTCAACATGGATTATTTTTTATGGATGATTTCCTCAAAAGCTTTATCTTTACTCTGATGCAAAAACAACCATTCCATATTATTTCCCATCTTCATCACGGCGGTGTTCACCGTCGTCATTGGCATCATATTAAGTAGCCTTAGCTACATTTCACCTCTTCTTTTTATTCCATTATCATATTTTACCTGTTAATTATTATTCTTTAGATACTCTATGGAACGCACAGCAGATTCAAAAACCTCTTTACGTATTGCTATTCAAAAGTCAGGGCGACTTACCGATAAAACAATTGATTTACTGAAAGGTATCGGGCTTCGCTTTGATGACTACAAACGAAATCTGATGGTCAAATGCCGTAATTTCGATGTAGAGTTACTGCTCATTCGAGATGATGACATCCCCGAATATGTGCAGGATGGCGTTTGCGATTTGGGATTTGTCGGAGCCAATGTTACGGCTGAAACCGGAGCTGATGTTACCGTACTTCGCGATCTGGATTATGGTGTCTGTCGGCTTTCACTGGCCGCTCGCAAGAACGGAGAGATTCAAACAGCCGAAGATTTCGAAGGAAAAACAATTGCCACCAGTTATCCAAGGATAACGCGCAATTTCTTTGATAAAAAAGAGATTGATGCTAAGCTGGTTACGATCTCGGGAGCCGTGGAAATTGCCCCGCGTCTCGAAGTGGCCGACGCTATTTGCGATTTGGTATCCACGGGAAATACGCTTAAAGCTAACGGACTGGTAGAGCTGGATACCATTATGGAGTCCGAGACCCAGCTTATCCGAACAAACAAGACCCTTTCGCCGGGTAAGAAAAAACTGATTGAAAAATTTCTTGTGCGGATGGACGGACACCAGCAAGCCGAGCGGAGCCGGTATATTATGATGAATGCACCAAAATCGGCCGTGCCCAAAATCAAAGATATCATTCCTTCGCTCAAAAGTCCCACGGTTATGCCGCTGGCTGAAGAGGAGATGGTAGCGATACATACGGTCATCCCAATCGATAAATTTTGGGTTGTGATGGAAAAATTGAAAGCGGCCGGTGCAAGTGGAATTGTGATTCTTCCCATCGAAAGCATGATTTTATAGATAGTGGTGAGTCGTGAGCGATGCCTTCTGCTTTTCACTTCTCGCTTTTAAAATGTCAATTAATGATGGTAACTATATAGAAGGTTTAGATATTAAATGTTATGAAATTGTATGTCTATAATGAACTAACTGAAAAAGAACGGATCGAGCTGTGCAATCGGCCCAAAATGGATTTTCAATCCATCTTTGTAAAGATTAAGCCCATTATCGAGAAAGTCAGAAAAAAAGGTGACACGGGCATTCAGCATTTCACAAAAAAGTTTGATGGCGTGGCCCCGAATCCTCAGATGATTCATCCCAATAAGGTGCAGGTTGACCTTAATCCGGATATCAAAAAAGCCATTGATACGGCATTCAAAAACATCTACCGCTTCCATAAAGCGCAGCTGCCCGTCCCGCTGGAAGTAGAGACCATGCCCGGAGTTAAATGCGAACGTGTGGCTCGTCCTATTGAAAAAGTGGGATTATATGTCCCCGGTGGTACAGCTATCCTGCCCTCTACCCTGATGATGTTGGGAATCCCAGCTGCCCTGGCCGGATGTAAAACGATTGTTGTAGCAACGCCCCCTGATCAGGATGGCAATATCGCTGATGAGATTTTGTATCTGGCCCAAAAAATTGGTATCACTCATTTGCTCAAAGCCGGGGGTGCCCAGGCTATTGCAGGCATGGCTTGGGGAACCGAATCCATACCCAAAGTGGACAAAATATTCGGTCCCGGCAACCAATACGTGACGGCCGCGAAGATGCTGCTTCAAAATTCTGAGGCTCAAATAGCTATCGATATGCCAGCCGGCCCTTCCGAAGTATTGGTCATTGCGGATGATTCGGCAAATCCTGAGTTCGTCGCCGCTGACCTGCTGTCACAAGCCGAGCACGGGGCCGATAGCCAGGTTGTGTTGGTAGCAACACCCGATTTTAAGATAGCCGAATGTCAGCGAGCTCTGGAATCTCAACTCAATGCACTTCCACGTGCTAATATCGCGAGACAAGCTATAGAAAAGAGTTTCAGCCTAACGGTTGATTCTCTTGAAGAAGCTTTTGAATTTTCCAATCAATATGCCCCTGAACATTTGATTGTTCAATGCCGGGACGCCGAAAAATGGGCCGATCATATCACCAATGCGGGATCAGTTTTTTTTGGACACTGGACGCCTGAAAGTGTTGGGGATTATGCTTCCGGTACCAACCACACGCTCCCGACTTATGGCTATGCTCGCATGTTTAGCGGTGTTTCGGTGGATTCGTTTGTCAAACATATAACGATGCAAACTCTGACCAAAGATGGATTAAAACATGTGGGCCCTACCGTTGAACAGCTCGCTGAACTGGAAGAGCTACAAGCACACAAAAACGCGGTAACTATTCGACTTGAAAATCTTGAAAATTAACTTTATCCATGGATAATTCATTCGATATCAAAAAATTGGTCCGTCCCAATATCCGAAATTTAACTCCTTATCATAGTGCCCGGGAGGATTTTGAGGAAGGACTGCTGCTGGACGCCAATGAAAATAGCTTGGGCGCACCTTTTCAGGAGGCAGAAGGGCTCCATCGCTATCCCGCCCCCGGCCAACAAAAACTTAGAGAGCTTATCGCCGAATGGCGTGGAGTTCGCAAGGGAAATGTCTTTACCGGAGTTGGCAGTGATGAAGGTATCGACCTTTTGTATCGTATTTTCTGTCAGCCGGGAAGGGATCACGTTATCACTACTCCGCCTACTTACGGGATGTACAAAGTATCCGCAAACATACATGATATTACGGTGGATAAAATTTTGCTAAGTGAAGAAGATTTTCAGCCTCGTGCCGATGCCATCCTGGAGGCTGTTACTCCTAATACGAAAATGCTGTTTCTGTGCTCTCCCAATAATCCCACTGGGAATTCTTTTAGCTCAAAAGCTATTGAACGATTGATTAAAGAATTTCCCGGCATTGTTGTGCTGGACGAAGCTTATATTGATTTTAGCGATCAAGAAAGCTGGGCGCCGAAAGTGGTCGAACATCCAAATCTGGTCGTCCTGCAAACTATGTCGAAGTCGTTTGGCTTGGCGGGAATCCGGCTTGGAATCACTTATGCATCGGAGGAAATTATCCGCTATATGATGAAAGTGAAGCCTCCCTATAATATCAATGCGCTTACCTCACGCTACGCAATTAAGGCGTTCGAAAACCTGGATACCATTCAATTTAAGGCGGAGGCGATTAAGAAGGAACGAAAAAAGCTGCGGAAAAAGTTGGGCGAGATGAATATTGTTCAAAAGGTTTATCCGAGTGATGCCAACTTTTTACTGGCAAAAGTAGTTAATGCCCAAAATATTTATAACCAATTGGTCGAGCGGAATATCATAGTCCGCTATCGGGGTGACGAACCACTTTGCAATAACTGCCTGCGTATCACGGTGGGAACGCCGGATGAGGATAAACAACTAATCTTGGCTTTAAAAGAATTAGAGTTATGAAAATATGGATTCCACAGCCTGCTTTGGCGGGACAAGAAGATAATTTATTGAGAAGCGGCGTGCTCTATGGATGTAAACGTCTGCAGGAATTAGGTCATAAGCTTGCTTTCCAGGCAGACCGCTTATCCCCAGCCCAACAAAAACTGCTGGAAAATGAACAAATTATTTCCGCTGGTTTCAGTCCGGATGAATCTGATATTAGTGTACAGATAAATAATTCTCAGTTGCACGCTGTAGATAAAGATGGAGATGTTATTGAAACTGCCAACAACTGGGTAGCACTAAGCGATAAGATAGGCTTCCCTTCAAGACGGGCAACCAATCACCGAAAGACAGCAGAAACCAATATTACCATTGATTTGAATCTGGATGGAACGGGAGAACATAATATCTCGACAGGACTCGGATTCTTTGATCACATGCTGGAACAAGTTGCCAAACATGGACTTATAGATCTATCCATTTCCTGCGAAGGCGACCTGCAGGTGGATGAACATCATACGATCGAAGATGTTGCTATTACATTGGGCGAAACGATCAGAAAAGCACTTGGTGACAAAATTGGGATCCAGCGTTATGGATTTACGTTGCCTATGGACGAAACGATAGCTAATATTGCCTTAGACTTGTCAGGACGGCCCTATTTGGTTTTTGAAGCAGATTTTGTACGCGAAAAAGTAGGAGATTTCCCGACAGAAATGGTCGAACATTTTTTCTATTCGCTGGCAATCAACCTGCAAGCGACGCTTCATATTGCGGTTAAGGGCGATAATGATCATCACAAAATTGAAGCATGTTTTAAAGGATTTGCCCATTGCCTGCGCACGGCAGTAAGCCGCAGCGAACGAAACGCTAATATTTTACCTAGTACCAAAGATTTACTCTGATGATAGCCATTATAAATTATGAAGCCGGAAATCTGGCGTCCGTTTCTAATGCTCTGAAACGATTGGATGAACCCTATATAATCACCAACAAACGCCATGAGTTGGATCAGGCTGACGGGATTATTTTTCCCGGCGTGGGACATGCTGAGCCGGCAATGGAATCGCTTAAGAAAAATAGCTTGGATGACTGGTTAAAAAATACCTCCAAACCAGTATTGGGAATCTGCCTGGGTATGCAGCTCTTTTATGAATCTTCGGAAGAAGGCGATTCCGAGGGATTAGGGATTATCCCGGGAAGACTTAAAAAGTTTGATTCCTCCGATAAAAAGGTTCCCCATATGGGCTGGAATACTTTGGAGAAGCAACATTCTCATCCTCTGATAACAAATTTGGGAAGCGATCAGTATTTTTATTTCGTTCATAGCTACTTTGCTCCCATCAATGACTATACCGTAGCGAGCTGTAGTTACGAAGAGAATTTTACTGCAGTTGTAGCCCGAAATAATTTCATGGGAACACAATTCCATCCCGAAAAATCCGGCCAAGCAGGTGCCCACCTACTCCAAAATTTTCTGCAATACGTGTATTCCTATCATTCAAACGAGAAGTAAAATAATAACTAATTATGGTTGCCCGTGCGTAGGCGGAGCCTAAAAACAGTTCCCAACGCAGAGTATTGGGAACGAGATAAGTAGTAGGTATTTATTTTACATCTCTCTTCAGTTGCTCTGCGACTGAAGGCCTTCTGGCGCTCTGCGTCCTATAGGACTACCTTCAGTTAAAATACCTTTTTTTTAGAGAGGGCCTTGCAGAACCCGGTGTCACCCTGAATTTAGTTCAGGGTCTTTTGCTAAGAATCCGTTAATAGCTTTAAAGAGATAAAAAAGTAGATGCTGAAACAAGTTCAGCATGACACGGATGGGTTTTACAAAGCCCTCTTAGATAAACTTGTTCCACCCGGTACTTTCGACTATTGACATTTTAAATCTACCTGCTTAAATTTTTGACTGAACGTTTAGTCAACTAAAAACATGTCTCCGAAATCCGAAGAACAATTTGAAAAAATTCGTCAGGAACGCAGCCAGAGCATCGTCAAAGCTGCTCTGAAACTCTTTGCTGAAGATGGTTTTGCCAATACTACCGTAAGTCAGATTGCCCGTGAAGCCAATATTTCAAAAGGATTAATTTACAATTATTTCAATGGCAAAGATCATCTTTTGCGTGCCGTAATCCAGGAAGGTTTCAAGAAAATGCCCTTGGACTTTGAGGCTCCCAAAACCGAAGACGAGGCCCGGGAAAAGCTGGAATTGCTTTTGAATAATCTCCAGGAATCGGCCTTGACCGATAGGATTTTTTGGAAATTTTATGCTGAACTATTACTTCAGTTAATCAGAGATACAAAGCTATCAGCTCGATATGAAGAAGAGTTCAACCTTTATATCCAAGTCTTCGTGACTCTTCTTGACAAGATGAATTATGCGGATCCCGAAGAAAACGGTCGCATTCTTGCCGCTCAGCTTGATGGTATCCTCCTGCATGGGCTCTACTTCAAAGATTATCCCATCGAGCAAGTTTTTGAAAAAATTAAAAATCAATACCTGCATACTTCATCATGAGAAATATCAAATACCTGCTATTTGCAACGTTTTTCTTCCTTCTGATAGGTTTACCGTCGTACTGCTTGTTAGCCCAGGATGCGAGTGACATTGTCCGTAAAGCTGATGAAAAATTTCGGGGCGACCAGTCAAAAGCAGAATTATCTATGAAAATTATACGTCCCAGTTGGGAACGCACCGTTTCTATGAAAGTCTGGACCATGGGGACAAAATTTTCCATGATTTTAATCACGTCCCCTGCCCGGGATGAAGGCACAGCCTACCTAAAAAGAGATAACGAAATCTGGAACTGGGTACCGCGGATCGGGCGGGTCGTCAAGATGCCGCCATCCATGATGTCGCAGTCCTGGATGGGTTCCGACTTTACCAATGATGATCTGATCAAGGAGGCTTCTATCGTCACGGATTACACCCATGAACTGGTTGGGGATAGTACGGTATCCGGTCGGGGTTGCTATAAAATACAACTTACTCCCAAGCCTGACGCTGCGGTTGTCTGGAGCAAAATTCTGATGTGGATATCAAAAGATGACTTTCTGGAACTGCGAACGGAATTTTATAATGAATATGGTGACAAAGTAAATGTGATGGAAGGATCCGAAATCAAAACGCTTGGTGGACGTTTATTGCCTGCCAAACTTGAGATGATTCCGCAGGATAAAGAAAATCAGAAAACAATACTTGAGTATCACGACATAAACTTTAAGCCGGGAATATCTCAACACTTTTTTACTGTTCAGCAAATGAAACGACTTCATTGATCAATTAACAATGATCAATTAGCAATTTTGTAAGCTTTTAAACTGTGAATGGTCTTACTTGTACAGTTAATAACTAAAACATAAAGCCATCACTATGAAAAATATAATTGCAGAACAATCTTATAATTTTGCCGTACGAGTGGTAAACGCGTATAAATTTTTGAGTTCTTAAAAAAAGAGTTTATTCTTTCAAAACAATTATTAAGAAGTGGAACGTCTATTGGGGCCAATGTTACTGAGGCGCAAGGCGCTATTTCAAAAGCAGATTTTTCACATAAAATTTCAATCGCCTATAAAGAATGTCTTGAGACCAAATACTGGCTGCGACTTTTGCATGATACGGATTTCATAGATAAAGAATCCTTCGAAAGCATTTTCAAGGAAGCGGACGAGATGGCCAAAATCCTATTCTCCATTCTCAAAAAGACCAGAATCAACGAATCAAATAAATAACCGTTCATTGAACATTGATAATTGATCACTGTTAACTGAATACTGATCACTGAAAAAGCATGTTTTTCCTAAAGCTGGCATGGCGAAATATTTGGCGGAACAAACGCCGGACACTGATTACGACTTTCTCAATCGTCCTGGCAGTGGTGTTGTCGTCATTTACCCGCTCTATGCAGCTTGGCACATACGACCAAATGATTCAAAACTCGGCAGGCATGTACACCGGTTATCTGCAAGTGCATCAAAAAGGTTATTGGGATAAGCCAACACTTGATAACAGTTTTGCCTTTTCCGATTCGCTGCTTGATACTATAGCATCAGTGGATCATGTCACTCACGTCATTCCCCGTCTGCGATCTTATGCTTTGGCGGCGGGACAAAAGAAAAGTCGGGCAGCTATGATCATTGGCTTCGATCCCCAGGCAGAGCAATCGCTCAGCAATCCCAAAAAATACCTGGTTGACGGAACTTATATTACGACCGATAGTTCCCGGTCTGTGCTCGTGACTGAAGGATTGGCCAATTATCTAAATCTGGCTGTTGGAGATTCACTTGTATTACTTGGACAAGGCTACCATGGGATAAGTGCTGCAGATGTTTATCCCATTCAAGGAATCGTTAAATATGGTATCCAGGAGATGAACCGGGCCATGGTTTTTCTACCTATTGGCAAAGCTCAACATTTCTTTGGAACGTTTGGAAGACTTACTGCCGCAGCTATTACTTTGGATGATGCCCATGCCGTCAATGATGTCCAAAAAGAAATCCAGTCAAAGCTTGATGGACCTTACGAAGTAATGACCTGGCGACAGCTCATGCCGGAACTGGTGCAGGCTATCGAAGCTGACAGTGGATCCGGGATGATTATCTTGCTGGTGCTATATATCGTCGTCGGTTTCGGTATCATGGGTACTGTTTTAATGATGACAGCCGAACGTCAATACGAATTGGGCGTGATGGTATCGATTGGCACGAGTCGCTTTCGCCTGGGTTCCATGCTACTGCTTGAACTAATTTTATTAGCCCTATTAGGTATCATCCTGGGTAGCATCGGTAGCCTTCCCCTGGTCTGGTATTTCCATTTAAATCCCATTCACTTTACAGGAGAAGCCGCCTTAGCTATGCGTCAGTATGGTATGGATCCGGTGCTGCCCTTTTCCACAGATCCAGCAATCATCTGGGGGCAGGCTATGATTATTCTGGGATTGACAGCTGTAGTAAGTATCTACCCGATGTGGCATGCGCACAAATTAAATCCCATTAAAGCTATGAGAGACTAGAGGTTACTTATGCTGATCCTAAAGCTCGGATGGAAAAATATATGGCGAAACCCAATTCGAAGTGGTGTTGTAATTGGCGCCGTGTTGATAGGCACATGGGCGGGCATATTTATCATGGCTTTTAGTACGGGCATGACCAAACAATATATTAAGGATCAGTTGGATACTTATGTCGGACATATTCAAATTCACGATCCACAATACCTACAGGAAAATTCACCTCAATATAGTATTGCTCATCCCGATTCGCTGATCCATCAGTTAGAATCCGAATCTTTCGTCACTAAAATTACGGCTCACTCCGAGGTTCAGGGACTCGCTATGAGCAGTGCCAATACCTTTGGAGTTAGTATTACAGGTATAGATACCGCACAAGAGAAAAAAATATCGACGGTTTATACTGATATAAAACAAGGTAATTATTTAAAAAGTAAGGTGCGTAACCCGGTTATTGTAGGGCAAGAACTGGCAGAAAAACTCGATCTTCGCCTGCATTCCAAGCTGGTTCTTAATTTTCAGGATGTCCACAATGAAATTTCTGCCGGGGCTTTCCGCGTAGTCGGCATTTTTACTACTAGCAACAGCACGTTTGACGAACAAAATGTCTTTGTGATTAAAAAAGACTTAGACCGTTTGCTGGATCAACAAGGATTGGTTGATGAGCTGGTTTTGCGAGTGGACAACCTTAAAAAGGCCCCTACATACGCTAAAGTGCTACAACAAAAATATCCGAATCTCAAAGTTCAAAGCTGGAGCGATATTGCTCCTGAATTGCGCTATGCAGATATCTCTATGGATTATATGATGTACATTTTTATGGGAGTCCTGATCCTGGCGTTAACGCTGGGTATCATTAACACTATGCTGATGGCCGTCATGGAACGAACAAAAGAACTAGGCATGCTGATGGCTGTTGGAATGAACCGATCCCGGGTTTTTGGGATGATTTTAATCGAAACCTTTTACCTCATTTTTGTGGCCGTTCCCATAGGCTTATTGCTAGCTTGGGGAACGGTGACTTTTACGGCACACACCGGCATTGATTTAAGCGCTTTTTCGAAAGGTCTTGCCGCTTATGGATTGAGCACTATGATTCACCCTGAATTAAGTGGCATTTACTATCTCAATATTTCTTTTATGATGGGGATTGCCGCCATTTTAGCCGCTATTTATCCGGCCTGGAAGGCATTAAAACTTAAACCGGTCGAAGCAATCAGGAAACTTTGACGTGATGCGTAATATGGGTTGCGTGTTACAGGTTGCAGGTCATAATCCTAATAAGATTAAAACTTTAATCATTGCAATATAAAATGAAGAGTTATAAAGACTTGGAAATCTACCAACTGGCATGTGAATATGCGCTAAAAGTTCACGAAATGAGTATGAAATTGCCAAGATATGAGTTGTACGAACAAGGGAGTCAAGTTCGTCGATCATCTAAAAGTATAAAAGATAATATTGCCGAAGGATATGGAAGGCGAAGATATAAAGATGAATTCGTGAGATTCTTGATTTTTGCTCACTCCTCTTGTGATGAAACTATCTCACAACTACATATGATAAGCGATATTCATTTCCAAGACAATCCATTGACTGATTTGTTAAAGAAATATGACAAATTGGGTCGGAAAATTAACCGCTTTATTCAATACGTCGAAAATAATTGGCAAACTTAACCCGCAACACACAACCTGAAACCCGTATAAACTTATGCCTGTTATTACAACTAAAAATCTGAAGAAAATTTATAATGACGATACGGTGCCGGTCCATGCGCTAAATGGTGTAGATTTAAAGATCGAAAAGGGAGAATTTACAGCCGTGGTCGGGCCCTCGGGATCCGGGAAGACTACCCTTCTAAATATCATTGGAGGATTGGATGAACCGACTTCGGGAGAAATAAAAGTAAATGGCACAAACCTTTTTTCTCTCAGCGAAAGTGAACTCATAGATTATCGGCTGCATCATATCGGCTTCGTCTTCCAGGCCTATAATTTGATTCCAGTACTGACGGCCATGGAAAACGTTTCCTTTATTTTGCAACTGCAGGGTCGATCAAACAAAGAGTGTAAACAGCGAAGTTTGGAACTATTAAAAGAAGTGGGACTGGAAGATCGGATCAATAATCGTCCCAACGAACTGTCCGGGGGGCAGCAGCAACGGGTAGCGGTAGCTCGTGCCCTGGCACCTCATCCCAATTTTATTCTTGCTGATGAACCGACCGCCAACCTTGATTCTGTCTCATCGGGTAACCTGCTGGACATGATGGCTGAGCTGAACGAAAAGGAAAATATGACGTTTATCTTTTCCACTCACGATCAACGGGTCATCGACCGGGCCCGCCGAGTAGTTACGCTTGTTGACGGCAAAATTGATAAAGACGAAGTTCGAAGCTGAGAGCTATGATTCCCGAACAATCTTACACAAAGTCACACAAAAAAGACGCTGATATTCACAGATGCGGTTCTACGGGTGCCCTTCGCGGGGCTTTGTGTAACATCTTGTGCATACTCGTAGCCTTGGTATTTGTATTCCTTTTCAGCATCCCAGATGCATCCGCACAAAACAAAAAGTTTAATGTGAATATTGGCGGATATCTCAAGGAACTTGGCCAAATAAATCTTAACAATGATTTTTCAACCCTTCATTATGACAACATCATCCATCACCGTATCGAAAGCAATTGGAAGGTTGGGAATCATTTTGAATTTGAAACCGATCTTCGCACTCGTCTGCTAAGTGGCTACACTGTGGAACATCAACCTGGCATTAAACAAATGTATGAACAAGATCCCAACTACCTGGATATGTCGTGGGTGTGGTTCGACTCAAAATACACTTTGATGCACTCCAATATTGACCGGCTGTATGCATCCTATTACAATGGTCCCTGGGATATCACTCTAGGGCGACAACGTCTCAACTGGTCGCGCACTTTCGTCTGGAGTCCCAATGATCTGTTCAACAACTTTGCCTATCTGGACTTTGACTATGAAGAACGTCCCGGCACAGATGCCCTAAATCTGCAGTACAGCTGGAGTTATGCTTCGAGTATCCAGCTGACAACTCAATTTGGTCACTACTGGGATGAAACCGTTATCGCCGGGATGTTGCGATCCAGTCTGGGAAGTTATGATATCCAATTTATCGGGGGACACTATCACAAGGATGTAGCAATCGGGGCTGGCTGGGCCGGTTACCTGGGAGACGCCGGATTTAAAGGCGAAATATCATATTTTCATCCGGAAGATCAATTTTTTAACCGCTTAGGACATATTACCGCCACCACCGGTTTTGACTACATGTTCTCTAATGGCTTGTATATGCAAGGTGAACTACTTTATAACGGGGGATACCAAAAGCAATATGCCCCGCTGGCTAGCCTAGTACAACCGCCCTCGGCCGATAATCTTTTTATAGCCAAATCCGGCTTCTTTCTAAACGGTTCCTATCAATTTACCCCTTTAGTAACCGGACAGTTAGGCTTGATGAGTAGTTTTGATCGTTCCATTTTTATTGTCATTCCCCAGGTTTCTATTTCTCTCACCGAAAACGTTGATCTCCTTTTGTTATCTCAGCTCTTGAAAGGATCCGTGCTGGACCGAGTTGTCAATACGCCGAACCTGTTCTTTTTCCGGCTCAAGTGGTCGTATTAACAGTTGTCAGTTGTCAGTTGTCAGTTGTCAGAACCTGTTTTTTTGTGGATGCAAATCAAATTTTTTTTGAGACCTACCTTTCTAAAGGCTACTTTTGCTCATCATTAATCGATCATTGTTCACTGATAATTATTAATTGCTAAAAATGCATATAATCCCCGCTATAGATTTATTGGATGGTCAAGTCGTTCGGCTACATAAGGGCGACTATAATGAAGTTACGATTTATAACGATAATCCCGTTGATGAAGCCCTAAAATTCAAAGCTGCCGGCTTTAATCATATTCATGTTGTGGATCTAAATGGTGCAAAGGAAGGCAATTTTATGAATCTCAGGCACATCAATAAGATCATGGATACGACTGGATTATCTGTTCAAACTGGGGGTGGAATCAGAACATACGAAGATGCTCACCACTTGCTGGATCAAGGGATCAGTCGGATTATCTGTAGCTCAATGGCTGTGAAAAACAAATCGGATTGGGTTACCCTGATAGAAGAATTTCCGGATTGTGTTATACTCGGCATGGATCTCAAAAACGGCGAGGTTGCCTATGGAGGCTGGCTGGAGACCTCCGATGAATCCATCGATAATTTCCTGAAGCCCATGATTGAACGAGGATTAAATCAGGTTTTATGTACCGACGTCTCCCGTGACGGCACACTTGAGGGACCGAATATAGAATTATATCAACAGTTGCAGGATGATTACCCGGAAATCGACTTTATCGCATCTGGAGGCGTAGCAAATGCTAAAGATCTAAAACATCTCCAACAAGCCAATTTATATGGCGTTGTTGTGGGACGCGCATACTACGAAAACAAACTCACACTTGAGGAAATGAGCGAATTTAATAGTCTTGAGTCATGAATATTGATATGTTGTCCTTACCTAATTGTAGCGTAATAAACGGCTATAGCCAAGCAATGCGAAACGTTTTTCACTATTCCCGGGGTACTTCCCTATTTGTAATGACAATCGGTATGCCTGATTCCTCGTAAATTGTTTTGGGTGATTGGCCTGCAATAAAAGCTGCAATTCTGATGCTTGTGGATTAAGTGAATCGGAAATATTAATGCCATCAGGCAAAAAACAAGACGAGTCGGGCGGACAAGCGATAATATTTGTCACATAAGCGTCAACATTCCGAATCAGGGGGTTTTATCTGCTTCTTCAAGTTATAAATGGTTGTAGCCTCTAATTCGAGTGCCTCTGGATACGTTCGTGCGGATTCATTCTGCCCATCGTTGTCTGAATAAAATATTGAACAAGCTGAAGTGAGAACCAAAATAATGGGCAGCAATATCCAAAATCCTTTTTTCATAATTCATGGTCTTTATCCGCTATACCCGAAAATTTATTGGATTGGATTTTGCACTATGCCCATAAATAAGATCGTCCCACTTGTACGCTCTCGAATTAAAAAGACAAAAGGCCGATCAAATTTAATAGTACGAATTTTCGGACCTACCGAAGTTACACCCATTGATACAGAAGTAACGGCAGCAGCTTCGGTACCTTTTTCATCAACCTTCACAAACGCCTTGTGATTCACCTTGCTGATGAACAGTTTTTCATCGGGATTAATGTTGGAGAAATTAGCTTTGTTAGGATCAAAGGCCTTTCCCATACCCATTTTTTTGAGCGTTTTGTTCAGTAAGATTTGGTAACTCATCTTAAATTTAGGCACTTCGACACGTGTTGGCTCTTTTGACAAATTTGAGATCCACCGATGAACATTTTCTGCGGTTAAATCTTCCGAGACAAATTTATTTATGGATTTATCTTTTTGGCCCGGCATCATCAGTGTCATGGTAAACAAGCTATCGCCATAAGAAAGGTCCAGCATCTGAACCTGATCAGAAATATAAGCAGCCAGATCATTTTTCTGCTTCATCATATCCACTTTATTAGTTGTGCCATCCGGCAGGTAAAAATCTTTTGAGGCCGTCTCACTTTCATCAAATTGATAGCGCCAATTACCCTTAAAATAGATAGCATTGATCAGATACATTACAACATCTTGGGGAATACTTCCCTGGATGATAGACTGAATTAACCCCTCTGTATTATCACTTACCCACTTATTAATCTTATCTGAGGCCGAGGGATCCGAAAAATCCAGAGATTCGATTCTTGCCTTAAAAAAATTCTTGCATGTTTCCATAAATGCGTCCTGCACCGGGAAACCTTGCCTGATCCAAATAGAATTGGCCAGTTTCATATCCACATTGGAATCAGCTGACCGCAATAAGTCGATTAGGCTGGTATACGATTTATTGATGCTCTCCTGACCTAAACTCTGCAGGTGCAGGGCGTCTTTCATAGCTATTTTGGTAGAATCGGCTGCCCCATTAAGAGTCATCCCAAGTGCCATGGAAACACTAAGTGGAGAAATAAAAATATTTTTCCCGGAATCCTGACTTGCCGTCTTACGGAAAAGCTCATAACCAAATGGACGACCAGCTTCTACAAGTTGCTTTTCGTGGGCGGTAAGTTCTCTCGAGAGTGTCTTGGAATTCGGACGCTGTTTACTTTGGTTGAATAACGTACAGCCTGAAACTCCGATCAGAAAGACGATAAATATTAGCAATAATTTTCGCATAAATTCTCTGAACGATTAATGTAAAAATTAAAAATAAACGCTGCTTTCTGATGTTATTACACAAGTAAATTCAACAATAACTATTTAAAATTAAAATATAATATTGCTATGTATTCAAACCGGCTTTCAAAATGGGATCTTCAGAAATTATAAACCAGTATCTTTGGATTACCCTGTGAAAGTAAGACAGAAAATGCTTACCATTGCTAACTCATCAAATTTCCAATAAGAGGTATCATTTTGTCCTCATCTTTACCCATCCATGATTTTTTAGAGGCAGCTGAATCACTGCCAATTATTGATGTCCGCAGCCCTTCAGAATATAAACATGGACATATTCCGGGAGCGCATAACATCCCGCTTTTTGATGATGAGGAACGCGCCGAGATAGGCACTATTTACAAACAGCAAAATAGAGATGAGGCTTTCAAAAGGGGCTTGGAATTTGTTGGTCCTAAAATGAGAACATTTGTTGAACGAGCTGAGGAAATTGCTCCCGAACGGGAACTACTGCTCAATTGCTGGCGGGGCGGGATGCGAAGCAGCAGTTTTGGCTGGCTTCTTGAGTCAGCCGGTTTCAAAACGCATACTCTGGAAAATGGCTACAAGGCATTCCGTAATTTTGTCCTTGATCTTTTTCAAAAACAGTACAACATCCTGATATTAAGCGGCTATACTGGTAGTGGTAAAACCGAAATTCTGCAGGCCCTGCAACAACTTGGCGAACAAGTTATAGACTTGGAGGGCCTGGCCAATCACAAAGGATCTGCATTCGGTCATCTGGGCGAAGATGAGCAGCCTTCGGGAGAGCATTTTCAGAATAAACTGGGAATGCGCTTGTATCAAATTGAAGAGAAGAACCCCCTGTGGCTGGAGGATGAAAGCCGCTTTATTGGGCGACGCATCATCCCGAATGACTTTTTTAAACAGATGCGAAAGGCTACCGTTTTTCGGGTAGAGATCCCAAAAGAGATTCGCATCAAACGTTTGGTGGATGACTACGGAGCTTATCCCAAAGAAAAACTGGAAAACTCTATCTTGAAAATAGAAAAACGCCTCGGCGGGTTACGAACACAACAGGCAATTGAGGCCTTAGAGAACGATAATCTGGCTACAGTGGCTGATTACGTTTTGCACTACTACGATAAAGCTTATGACCATGGTATCAGCAAACGAGACGATGAAAAAGTCCACTATCTGCCATTTGACGAAATCAAAGCTGATGAAATTGCTCATCTATTAAAAGAACAGTCATTAGCAAAATCTGTTTAACGAAAGGCGAAAGAAATTTATGTCAACTACCACCTCAACTTCAGATATTAAACTTACGCAGTATAGTCATGGTGCCGGCTGTGGCTGTAAGATAGCGCCGCGCGTGTTGCAAACGATGCTGAAAAGCAGCCTGGAATTACCTGCAGATAATCAGCTGCTGGTCGGTAACGAGTCGAGAGATGATGCGGCCGCTTATGATTTGGGGAATGGCACAGCTGTCATCAGCACTACAGATTTTTTTATGCCTATTGTAGATGATCCTTTCGACTTCGGGCGAATTGCTTCGGCCAACGCTATGAGCGATGTGTTTGCGATGGGCGGCCGCCCCTTGATGGCCATTAGTATTTTGGGATGGCCCGTAGATAAAATTCCTGCCGAAGTTGCCCGTCAAGTTCTGGAAGGTAGTCGGTCGATTTGCTACGAAGCCGGGATTGCCGTTGCAGGTGGGCATAGTATCGACAGTCCCGAACCGATTTTTGGTCTGGCCGTAACCGGACAGGTAGAGAAAAAATATTTAAAACAGAACTCAACGGCTAAAGCCGGCGATTATCTGTTTCTAACCAAACCTCTCGGAGTGGGCATTCTTTCCACGGCTCAAAAAAAAGGTATTCTTAAGGATAAGCACCAGACTACGGCTCGAGATCTCATGGTTCAACTAAACAGAATCGGCAAAAAGCTGGGACGTATGGAAACCGTATCGACACTGACGGATGTTACCGGCTTTGGCCTGTTGGGGCATCTTCTAGAGTTATGTGAAGGTTCGGGACTCACTGCAGAAATTAATTTCGACCAAGTTCCCCTTTTGCCTGATCTGGATTATTACCTGGACGTCAAGAGCACGCCCGGCGGCACCCAGCGTAATTGGGACAGTTATAGAGAAAGAATTGGCCCTATTTCGAAAAGACAGCGTAATCTGCTTTGCGATCCACAAACCAGTGGCGGACTACTGGTTGCCGTACAAGAAGAAGGTCTGGAAGCTTACCGAGAGCTTACCAAAGAATTCGGTTTAGCCGACTTTACACGCCGCCCGTTAGGAAGAATTGGCAACCAATCTGATGACCAGGAGATTCTAATTTCCGTTTCTTAATATCATAGTACAACCACGAAAAGTATCTAAACCTTAGCAAGAGTCGTTTTTCTACCCAAGGGACTGAGGCTGTCTAAAAAATCCAAACCGGGAACTGGGTGCCTTAATTAAATGATTAAGGTTAACGCGTTTACCGGTTAGAGTTAACAGCTGGTAACCTGCAAATAGCTTTTGTGTCATTCCGCACAACGATGCGGAATCTCGTTCGAGCAGTAACGTTGTTCAAATGCTGTGTCA
>Ga0102959_1000012_pt1 | contig 55442 bp, 42 predicted proteins | sample SalPonF2_B_D2_MG_FD_84520 | JGI IMG/M metagenome (GOLD analysis project Ga0102959, IMG submission 84520) | Salt pond soil microbial communities from South San Francisco under conditions of wetland restoration - Salt Pond MetaG SF2_B_D2_MG ...
CCGGCCGGTGATCGTCGGCGAAGGCGTGATCGCCTCGTGCAGCTACGAGGCGCGAGCGTGCGGGCTCAAGGCCGGCATGCCGCTGTTCGATGCCCGGCGGCTCCGCCAGCGCGCAGTCATCCTGGAAGGCAGCCAGCACGTCTATCGCTGCTTCGCCGAGGCGGTGTGGACCATGTGCCGGCGGTACACCGTGGGCCTGGAGACGTACCTGGACGAGGCCTACGCGGACGCCTCCGGCATGGAGCGCATCCACGGCGCGCCGGATGAGCTCGGCCGCAAGCTCCAGCGGCAGGTGCTGGAGGAAGTCGGCCTGCCGGTGTCTATCGGCCTGGCGCGGAACCGCATGCTCGCGAAGATCGCCTCGGCGGCGGCCAAGCCGCGGGGGGTGGCGTGGATCGCCCCGGAAGACGAAGACCGGTTCCTCGCTCCGATGCCGGTCGAGAAGCTCCTCGGCGTCGGCCGCAAGACCGCGCGGAAGCTGCGGGACATGAACATCCGCACCGTCGGCGAGTTGCGGGCCGTCCCGCGCGCCACACTCCGGCAGCTCTTCGGCAAAAACGGCGAGGTGCTCCACGACCGTTGCCGCGGCGAGGACCTGCGCGCCACCCGCCCGGACCGCCCGCCGCGGACGATCTCCCGCGAGACGACCTTCCACCAGGCCACCGGGGCCGACGACGAAATCCGCGGCACGCTCTTCTACCTCACCGAGCGCGCCATGCGCGCCGTGCGAGACAAGGGCATGCTCGCTCGCCGCGTGGAGCTGACCATCCGCTACGCGGACTGGAAGCAGCACACCGCCGGCCGCACCCTGTCGGAGCCGGCCGGGAATGATGACGAGGCGTTCGCCGAAGTCGAGCGCCTGCTGGAGCGGCTGCACACCCGGCGGGTGCGCCTGCGGCATGTGGGGATCGTGCTGTCGCAGTTCGTCCGCAAAGGAGACGTCGGCCGGCTGCTGGAGCCGGCCGAGCACAAGCGCCGGCGCGAACTGTACGCCGCCACGGACGCCATCCGCGGCCGCTACGGCCACGGCGCGGTGATCTCCGGCAAGTCCATCGAACTGCTCGGCCGCATGGACCGCAACGACTACGGCTTCATCCTGCGAACGCCGTCGCTGACGAAGTAGCGGAACAACAGATGAGAGGTGATCGGTGAGAACGTCAGCTACATTTCGGAATTCGGATTTCGGAATTCGGAATTTCACGGCGAAGCCGCGGCCTCACCCCTCACCTCTCCCCTCTACGCTGAACTGCCTTCACGTCCGCAGCGGGTATTCGCTGTTGCGCGGCACGGCACGGCCGGAGGCGCTGGTGGCGCGGGCGGCGGAGCTCGGGCACACCACGCTCGCGCTGACGGATGTCAACGGCCTGTACGGCGCCACGCGGTTCTGGAAGCACGCCGTCGCCGCCGGCATCCGGCCGCTTCTCGGCGCGGAGCTGCGGGCGGACGGCGCACCCGTCGTCGCGCTGGTCGAGAGCGATGTCGGCTACGAGAACCTCTGCCGCATCATCACGCGCATCCTGGACGACGGCGCGGAGAGCTCAAATCTCACATCTCACATCTCGGATTCCACAGCTCAAATCTCAAATTTCAAATCTCAAATCTCCGAGCGCGCAACTCGGAACTCAGAACTCAGAACGGTCCTCTCGGACCTCGCCGACGGCCTGCACTTCATCGCGCCGGACGCCGCGGCGGCCGAGGGGCTGCTGCATGCGGACGTCCCGGCCGGCCAGCTCTGGCTGGGCGTCGATCCGCCCTCGCAGTCGGCCGCGCGCGTCGCGCGGCTGGTGCAGTGCGCCCAGCGGACGGGCCTGCCGCTGGTGGCCACCGGCGCGGCGCTGACCGCGCGAGAGGATGACGCCGACGTCGCCCGCCTCCTGGCCGCCATCCGCGAGGGCAAGACGTACGACACCGTCCCCCCGGCCGCGCTGCCGCACGCCCGCGCCGTGCTGAGGAGCCCCGACCGCCTGGCCCATGACCTCGCCGACCTGCCGCGGGCCGTCGAGAACAACTACCGGCTGGCGGAGCGCTGTTCGGCCTTCCGGCTGCTTCCGCGGGAGCCGGTGTTCCCCGGCTTCCGCTGCCCGGGGGGCCTCCCGGCCGCGCGATACCTCCACACGCTGTGCCGGGCGGGCATGCGGCGCCGCTACGGAGACTTCCCCCCGGCCGCCGCGGAAGGGCGGCTGGAGACGGAACTCGGCCTGATCGAGAAACTCGGCTTCAGCGAGTACTTCCTCGTCGTGCGGGAGATCGTGCAGTACGCCCGGCGGCGCGGCGCGCCGGTGGCCGGGCGAGGCAGCGGGGCCAGCAGCCTCGTGGCGTACGTGCTGGGCATCACGAACGTCTGCCCGATCGCCTACGACATCCCCTTCGAGCGGTTCCTGCACGAGGGCCGCGAGGACTTCCCGGACCTGGACGTGGACTTCTGCTGGCGCATCCGCGACGAGGTGATCGACTACGCCTTCGACCGCTGGGGGCGGCAGTCCGTGGCGATGGTCTCCGTGCACACCACCTTTCAGCAGCGCGGGGCGTTCCGCGAGGCCGCGCGGGCCCTGGGCTGCGCGGACGACGAGATTTCGCGCTTCGAGAAGGAAGGCGTCGAGCCCAGCGCCCGCGGCCGCGGCGACGAGGGCGTGTTGGGGCGGATCGTCCACTTCGCCCGCAAGCTTCACGGCCTGCCGCACGTGCTGAGCGTGCACCCGGGCGGCATCGTCATCGCGCCGCGCGGCATCGACCGCCACGTGCCGGTCCAGCGCGCGGCCAAGGGCGTGATGATCTGCCAGTACGACAAGGACGGCGTGGAGGACATCCGCCTGGTCAAGATCGACCTGCTGGGCAACCGCAACCTCTCCACCGTCCGCCACGCCTGCGACCTGCTGCGGGCCAGGGGCGCGCCGGTGGATATCGAAATGCTCCCCCCGGCCGACCCCGAAACCGTCGCCCTGATGCGGCGCGGCGAGACGATCGGCTGCAACCAGCTCGAGAGCCCGGCCATGCGGCACTTGCTCCGGAGCATGCGCCCGGCCGGCGCAGGCGACGTGATGAAGGCCCTCGCGCTCATCCGCCCGGGCGCGGCGTCCCTTGGCATGAAGGAGGCGTTCATCCGGCGCCGCCGCGGCCTGGAAGCCCCGCCGCCCGCGCCGCCGCGGGTCCGCGGCGTGCTGGCCGGCACGCACGGCGTGATGCTCTACGAAGACGACGTGATGCTCCTGGCCGCGGCGATGATGGGCACGTCTCTGGCGGAGGGAGACCGCTTCCGCAAGGCCGTGCAGAAGTGCCGCACGGACGAGCGCCGGCGGGAGCTGTCCGGCGAGTTCCTCCGCCGCTGCGCGGCTAACGGCATCGAGCTGCCGTGGGCCAGGGACATCTGGGTGCAGATGGCCAAGTTCAACGCGTATTCCTTCTGCCGGGCCCATGCCGGCAGCTACGCGCTGCTGGCCTACGCCGGGGCGTACCTCAAGGCCCACCACCCGCTGGAGTTCTGGGCCGCGGCGCTGAACAACAACCAGGGGATGTACCACCCGCGCGTGTACGTGGAAGAGGCCCGCCGCCGCGGCGTGCGGTTCCTGCGCCCGGACGTGAACCGCTCCGAGGCGGAGTTCGCGATCGAGGACGGCGCCCTCCGCGTGGGGCTGGGTTTCGTGGACGCCATCGGCCCGGCCGGGGTGCGCCGCGTGCTGGACGAGCGCGAGCGCGGCGGGCCGTTCGAGGGCGTCACGGACTTCCTGCTGCGGACGCGCCTCGGCCGCGAGGAGACGCGGGCCCTGGTGCTGTGCGGGGCGTTCGACTTCGCCGGCCGGCCCCGGCCGGCCATGATGATGGAGCTGAACCTCGTGCTGACGATGCGCAGCGTGCCGCGGCAGTGGAGCCAGCCCTCGCTGCTGACGGCCGCGCCGGTCGTCCCCGCCCCGCCGGGCGACTACACGCCCGGCCGCAAACGGGCCGATGAGCGCCGCGTGCTGGGCATCTGCCTCGACGAGCACATCCTGAGCCACTACCGGCCGCGCCTGGCGGCGCGGGTGGACGCGACCAGCGCGGACCTGCCCGCCCGCGCGGGCCGGCGCGTGCGCCTCGCCGGCGTGCTGGAGGCGCGGCGCGTGACGGACGTTCGCGACGGCGGCAGGATGATGTTCCTGACGCTGGACGACGAGTGGGGCCTGTTCGAGGTGACGGTCTTCCCGGACGCGCTCCGCCGGCTGCGGCTGAAGTTCCGCGAGTACGGGCCGTACATCGTGGAAGGCAAGGTGGAAGACCAGCACGGCGCCGTGACCGTCACGGCCGAGAGCGTGAGCCTCTGCCGGATGCCCGGCCCGCTGCCGGACCCGCATGAGCAGCACGCCAACGCCGGGGCGTACACGCAAGACAACATCGCCGCGGCCCGACATGCCTGACAGACAGAGAACCAGAGGGGCTGAGGACGCATCAGAATCCCTACATGCGAAATACTCGCTCCCATACAAACAACAAACTGCAAACAAAAGGCAGACGCTTCGCGTGCCGGACGTCCGAACCGCGGGCGCAAGCCGGCGGTCACACGACGCCCCGCTCGGACCACGCCCCCGCGCGAACCCGGACCGGCTGGGCGAAGGCCCCGGAGCGTCCGCACTTCGGCGTGCAAAGGAACCCCGATTCATGCTATATTGCCCGTCTCACTCGACGCCAAGGAGAGCGGAAGCAATGTTCGAAGTCATCAGCAAGCAGGAAATCGCCCCGAGCGTTCACCGGATGGTGGTCAAGGCCCCGCGCGTGGCGGCCGCCCGCAAGCCGGGGCAGTTCGTCATCGTGCGCGTGGACGAAGACCACGAGCGTATTCCCCTGACCATCGCGGACGCCGACGCCGAGGCCGGCGTCATCACGCTGATCGTCCAGGCCGTCGGCGACGGCACGAAGGACATCGTCGCCACGCCCGTCGGCGGGGCCATTCGCGACGTCGCCGGCCCGCTCGGCCACCCGACCGAAATCGAGAACTTCGGCAAGGTGGTCTGCGTCGGCGGCGGCGTGGGCACGGCTGTGCTGTTCCCGCTGGCCAAGGCGCTCGCCGACGCCGGCAACGAGGTCACCACCATCATCGGCGGCCGGAGCGAGCCGTTTGTCATCCTCCGACGCGATCTGGCGGCGTTCAGCAAAGAGGTGCTCGTGACCACCGAGGACGGCTCACTCGGCACGAAGGGCTTCGTGACGGCCGTGCTGGGCGAGATGCTGTCCGACGACGCCCGCCGCCCGGACGCCGTCTACGCCGTGGGCCCCGTGCCGATGATGCGGGCCATCTGCCAGCAGACGCGCCCCGCCGGGGTGAAGACCATCGTCAGCCTCAACCCGATCATGGTCGACGGCACGGGCATGTGCGGCGGCTGCCGCGTGACCGTCGGCGGCGAGATCAAGTTCGCCTGCGTCGACGGCCCGGAGTTCGACGGCCATGACGTGGACTTCGCCGAACTCGCCGACCGCCAGAACGCATACAAAGAGGACTACTGCCGGCTGGACGCGAAACTCCAGCAGACGGAGACCGCCCGATGAGCACCGGAGAACTGACCGCCAAAAACCGCCTCGCCATCGACCGCACGTCCATGCCGGAGCAGGACGCCGCGAAGCGCGCGACGAACTTCCAGGAAGTGAACCTCGGCCTCGCCGAGGCCGCGGCCGTGCGAGAGGCCCAGCGCTGCCTGGACTGCAAGAAGCGCCCCTGCGTGGACGGCTGCCCGGTTCGGCTGCGGATTCCGGAGTTCCTCGTGGCCGTCGCCAATGCGGACTTCGCCGCCGCCGCGGAGATCCTCCGCGCGGACAACGCCCTGCCGGCCACCACCGGCCGGGTGTGCCCGCAGGAGAAGCAGTGCGAGCAGAAGTGCGTTCGCGGCGTCAAGGGCGAGCCGGTCGCCATCGGCTGGCTGGAGCGGTTCGTGGCGGACTGGGCCGCCGAGAACATGGCCGCCCCCCAACCCCCGGCCGAGAAGACCGGCCGCAAGGTGGCGGTCGTCGGCAGCGGCCCCGGCGGGCTGACGGCCGCGGGCGAGCTGGCCCGCCTCGGCCACGACGTGACGATCTTCGAGGCCCTCCACGACGCCGGCGGCGTGCTGCGCTACGGCATTCCGGAGTTCCGCCTGCCCAAGCGCATCGTCGACCGGGAGGTGGACAACCTCAAGTCGCTCGGCGTGAAGATCGAGTGCAACGTGGTCATTGGCCGCACGCTGACGGTCGGGCAGATCCTCGACGAGTTCGACGCGTGCTTCATCGCCAACGGCGCCGGGCTGCCGATGTTCCTCAACGTGCCGGGCGAGAACCTCAAGGGCGTGTACTCCGCCAACGAATACCTCACCCGCGTGAACTTGATGGGAGCGTATCGCGAAGACAGCCGCACGCCGGTGGCCCGCGGCGCGGCGGCGGTAATCTTCGGCGGCGGCAACACGGCCATGGACGCCGTGCGCACGGCCAAGCGGCTTGGCAGCGAGCGGGCGATCCTCGCCTATCGCCGCGGGCGCGAGGAGATGCCCGCGCGGCTGGAGGAAGTGCATCATGCCGAGCAGGAAGGCGTGGAGTTCCTGTTCCTCGTCTCGCCGCTGGAGCTGATCGGCGGGGAGGACGGCTGGGTGAAGGCCGTGCGCCTCCAACGGATGGAGCTGGGCGAGCCGGACGCCTCCGGCCGCCGCCGCCCGGTGCCCGTGGACGGCAGCGAGTTCGAGCTGCCGTGCGATATCGCGGTGGTGGCCATCGGCACGCGGGCCAACCCGCTGCTCACGCAGAGTTGCCCGGACCTGAAACTCAACAAGTGGGGCAACATCGAGATCGACGAGAACGGCATGACGAGCGTGCCGGGCGTCTTCGCCGGCGGAGACATCGTCCGCGGCGGCGCGACGGTGATCCTGGCGATGGGCGATGGGAAGAACTCCGCCATCGCGATTGATCAGTACCTAAAGCGGCAGGACTGACGGCGCCTCGGTTTGCGGAGTACCGAGGGGCAAGGCAACAACGCTCCCACCTACCGCAGCACCCTCGCCAGTTCCTCCAGGGACGTCTCGCCTGCGCGGAGTTTGTCGGCGGCCGAAGCCTTCAGCGGCCTGGCGTCCGCGCGGCGCGCCACCTGGATCAACTCGGCCAGGGCCGCGCGGTTGCGGACGGACCGCGCCACGTCGCCGGTCACTTCCAGCAACTCATGCAGCAATACCGTGCCGTTGTAGCCGGTGTTCGCGCAGTGCCGGCAGCCGCCGGCGGCGTACACCTTCGCTCCGACGCCCTCCAGCCCCAGCATCTCCAGCAGCCTGCTGTTCGGCTCGGCCATGCGGCGGCAGTGCTCGCAGAGCCGCCGCACCTGCCGCACGGCCAGCACGGCCCGCAGCGCCTGCGTGAGGGGCCAGCTCTCCGCGCCCATCTCCAGCAGCGCCGCCACGGCCGACGGGGCGCTCGGGGCGTTCACGCCCGCCAGCACCAGGCCGCCGGCCAGCGCCGCGGCCACGGCCGTGGCCGCGGAGGCCGGCTCGCGGAGTTCGCCGAAGCTCAACACGTCCGCGTCCTGGCCGACGGCCGCGCGGATCGCCTGGGCGTAGGTGAAGCCGCAGGTCGGGTCGATCTGCACCTGCTCAGCCGAGGGCACGCGCTCCGATACGAGCCCCTCGATGGTCAGCACGTCTCGCCCGCTCTCCGCGGCGAGTGCGGCCATCGCGCGGAGGACCCGCTCGCGGCCGGCCCTCGGAGGCGCGGCCGCCACGATCAGCCCCCACGGCTCGGCCAGCATGCCGCGCAGCCGCGCCGTGGGCACTTCGTCCAGGCCAAGTTCGGCCAGCGGCGCGGCGCCGCGGCCCTCCGGGCGAAGCTCCACCACCATCCGCTCGCCCGTGGCCACCGGCAGCGTGTGGAGGATCAGTTCGTACGCCTCGCCGGCGAGCTGCCGCGTGAAGCACCCCGCCTCCGCGTGCGGCGCGGGGGCCGGCGGCAGGCCCGCCAGTTCCCGCAGCCGCGGCTGGAGCAGCGCGCCCACGCCGGCCGGAAGGGATTCGGTGAACCGCTTCTTGCCGTGCAGGACGCCGTCGATCCGCAGCTTGAGCACCGTGCCATCCGGACCGGCGGACAGGTGGATGTGCGTGGCCCGGCCGGAGGCGGCGTCTTGAAGAATCGCCTCGACGATCTGCCGGCAGGCCGCTTCCGCACCCGCCGGGGCGGCGGATTCCGTCGGCCGCTCCCCATCCGGAGGCGGCTGCGTTGACGCCGGGGCCGGCGCCGGCTCTTCCGCGCCCGCCGAAGGCCGCCACGGGTCTTCAACGGAGAAACCGTCCTCGCCCGGGGCTTCGGGCCGCTCCCGCTCTCCGGGCGCGTCCGCTGCCGTCGCTTCCGCCGGTTCGTGCGGGGCTTCAGCCACGACGCCCGCGGCTTCTTCCGCCTCCGGCGGTTCGGCTTGGGGCTCTTGGTCGGCGGGCCACGGGGCGTCCGGTTCGACCTCCGGCACCTGCTCGTCCAGTTCCAGCGGTTGCCGCGGCGGCTCGTCGCTCAGCAGCGCGCGGCGCTCGGCCTCCGTGGGTTCGTAGATGCCGCGGTCCTGCTCACCGTTGCCCCCGTCCATGGTGGCGGTGGCGGGGCCCGTCTCGGCGGATTGCCGCCGCACTTTGGAGAGGATCTCTTCCATGTCCACGCCGCGGTCTTTGAGGAACTGCACGAGCCCGCGCTCGGAAATGCGCACCGGCCCGTCCGGCAGGCGCGTGTAGGTGAGCCAGCCCTTCTGCATCCATTCCATTACCGCGCCCGGCGTGGCCCCGAGCAGGTCGGCAATCTGGTACGTCGTGAACAGCCGTTCGGCCATGTGCGTCCCTCACTTCTCGCGACGCCGGCACGGTGACCGGACTCCATGTGCGAAGGCCCATTGTGGCCCGGAAGGCGGAATGCGTCAATGGGCAGATCGGCCGGACGGCACGGCCGACGGCACGCGCACCTCCATAATCGTGCCCTTGCCCAGATCGCTGGTAAGCTGCACCGAGCCGCCCAGCCGCTCTGCGGCGTGCTTGACGATGGCCAGGCCCAGCCCTGTGCCGCGGATGCTCACGTGTCCGGTGCGGGCGTACTCGGCCTGGTAGAACCGCTCGAAGACACGTTGCTGGTCCTCCGGAGAAATGCCAATGCCGGTGTCTTTCACCCGCAGCAGAAGCCCCGCCTCGTCCGTCTCGGCCTCGAAGAACACCTCTCCGCCGGACGGCGTGTACCGCACGGCGTTGTCCAGCAGGTTCTGGAGGACCATCCCCACCAGTCGCCGATCGCTCAGGATGGCCGGGCCGCCCTCGGCCGCTTGCGCCTGGAAGGTGAGCCCCTTTTCCTCGGCGGTGGCCACGTAGTTCTCCCGGGCCCACTGGGCCAGTTCCACCGGCATGATCTGCGAAAGCTCCAGCGGCCGGGTGTACTGCTGGATGGAGCTGAAGTCCAGCAGGTCGCGCGTGAACGCCTCCAGTTGCCCCACCTGCCGGTCGAGAATTGCCGCGAGTTTTCGGTACTCCTCGGGCGTCTCGGCATGCTCGACGGAATCCACCGCCGCCCGCACGGCCGCCAGCGGGGTGCGCAGCTCGTGCGAGGCGTTCTCGATGAACTGCGTGCGCATGCGCATGGTATGGGCGATCTCGGTCATGTCGTGCAGGACGATCACAAAGCCGATGTGCTCGCTGGCGTCCTGCACCGGCTGCACCGAGACCTGCCAGGCGACCGTGCGGCCGGCCCGCTCGTGCGACACCTCGCACCGCTGCGGCCTGCCCTCCTGCCGGCAGGCGCGGTAGGCGTCGATCAGCGGGGCGTAGCGCAGCACGCGCTGGATATTCCGGCCGATCCCCTCTTCCGGGCGCAGGTCGAGCATTTCGGCCGCGGCGCGGTTGACCAGCACGAGGCGGTCTTCCGTGTCGGTGGTCACGATGCCGTCCTGGAGGCTGCGGATGACGGTATCGAGCTTGGCCCGCTGCTCGGCGATCGTCTCCATCTGGCGGGCGATGCTTTCGCGCATGTGGTTCAGGGCGGCGGCGAGGGCCTCCAGTTCCGCCGCGCCATGGATGCGCACGGCGCCGTGCAGTTCGCCGGCCGCCACCGAGGCGGCGGCCTGGGCCACCTCCCGCAGCGGGCGGTACCACATCCAGTTGAGCCACACCCCCAGCACCGCCACGACGGCCAGCCCCGCGCCCGCCCCCAACAGCAACGACCGCAGAACGAACCCCTCCGAGGCGGTCAACTGCTCCACGGACATGGCCGTGCGCACCACGGCCACCTGCTCATCGGCCACCAACAGGGGTCGGGCGTGGTACTGGAAAGGAACGCCGACCGTCTCGCTGGTGCGCTGGTCCCAGCCTTCCGCCCCTCGCAAGGCGGCCATCACCTCCGGGCGGTCCGGCGTGTCGTGCGGCTTCATGTCCGCGGCCGGCATGGGGCTGCTGTCTCCCAGCACCTCGCCGTCCATGGCGATGATCGTCACCCGCAGATCGCCCGCGGCGGGCGGAAGGCCTCCCAAGGCGCTGCCCAAACGCAGCTTGCAGAGACGGTCGTAGGTTTCTCGCCGGGCGGCGAGAGGCGCCGCCGTCCAGTGCTCCCGCAACACCTCGGCCGCCAGGGCCGTGGACCGCTGCTGGAAGTCCTTTTCCCGCTGGGCGTAGCGGTCTTCCAGCAGGTAGCGGGCCACCAGGCCGGCCAGCAGAATCGTCAGCAGCACCAGGGCCAGATTGCCCGCCAGGAGTTGCACATAGAAACTGCGTCGCATCGCGTTGACTCCGCGGCAGTCCTCCGCCGTCCGGCGGCGCGAGGCTACTCGTCGTGGAAGTCCAGCTTGTGCACGGGCGCCACGACGCTCGTGGCGATGTTGGCCAGGTGCCGCGCCACCCGCTTGAAGTGCCGCGCCATCAGCACGTAGGCCACGGCCTCGTCGGCCGGGAAGTCTCCGTGCATCTTCAGCAACTGCTCGATGATCATATCGCACTGCGTGCCGACTTCGCGGCTCTGCTGCAGGACGGCCCGCGCCTGCTGCGCCTCGCAGCCCTTGAAGGCCTCCCGCGTGGGCTCGAAGAGGGCCGTCACCTTCTCGCGGATGTCCGACAGCGGCTCGCGGAACTCCGGGTGCTCGAACGGCCGCGTGTAAAACCGCCCCACCTCGAAGATGTTCTTGCAGTAGTCGCCGATGCGCTCGGCGTCTTTCACCACGCTCATCAGCACCATGCAGGCCGCCGCGTCGGTGCTGCCGTTGACGGCCAGGTGCGTCACGATCCGCCGGCGGAGCTCCTGCTCGAGGCGATTGATCTCCTGGTCGCGCTGGTAGAGGGGCGTGGCCGTCTGCTGCCAGTCTCCCTCGCGCATGAGAATGAAGGACGCCTGCTCGAACATCCATCGTCCGGCGTCGAGCATCCGATCCACCATTTCGTTGAGTTCCTTGACGACGTCATGCCGCCGGAACAACTGCACCAGTTCTCTGAACATGTACTTGTCTCCATTCTATAGGCCGCGTCTGCGAACGGCCCTCAGCGCCAGAGGCGTATCAGGCCGATCACGGCCAGCGGCAAGGCGAAAAACATGCCCAGTAGAAACACGATCGCAATATACCGGCGCCGCATCGCGATCTTGGCGAACCCCTTGGCCAGGGAGATCGGGATGAACTGCAGCGGCCAGAATATCGCCGTTCCATATAGGTTAAACAGCAGATGCCCGAACGCGCACGCCATGGCCGGCGCCGAGCCGGTGCCCAGCGCGGCCAGCATGGCCGTGACCGTGGTGCCGATGTTCGCGCCCATCGTGTAGGGGTAGATCTGCTTGAGTTTGAGCACCCCCGCCCCGACCAGCGGCACGATGAGGCTGGTGGTGACAGAGGAACTCTGCACGGCCACCGTGGCGATGATGCCGGCCGTGAACGACGTGGCGGGGTTGCGGAAGACCGTCCTGCTGAACAGGCCGCTCAGCCGGTCCTGCATGAGCCCGCGCAGGCACCGCACCAGGCCCCACAGCGCCGCGAAGAGCATCACCAGCGCCAGAATCACGATCGCCGCGCCGCCCACGATGTTGCCGGCGTGGGCCGCGCCGAGAACCAGCGCCTGGGCGCCCTTGGCCGGCAGGGAAAAGAGCATCTTCAACACGCCGATATTCTGGACCGGGTCTTGACTGAACAGGGGCGTTCCGCTGAAGGTGTCCGCCAGCCACGCCGTCACGCGGGAGATAATGCCGAATCCGTACTCCAACGGCAGCAGCACCAGCACCGAAAGCACGTTGAAGAAGTCGTGTACGATCGCCCCCGACAGCGCGCGGCGGAACTCCTTCCGACGGCGCACATTCCCCATGGACACCAGCAGGTTCGTCACCGACGTGCCGATGTTCGCCCCCATGATCACCGGAATGGCCGTCGTCAGCGGCAGGTCGCCCGAGGCCACCAGGCCGATGGTCATGGACGTCGTGAAACTGCTCGACTGCACCAGGCTCGTTACCAGCAACCCGATGAACAGCCCGGTCACCGGGTCGGAAACCTGCGCGAACAGGCCGTCCAGCACCTCCTTGCCCCGCTCGTCCTTGGCCACCGTCTTCAGGCCGGCGCCGATCATGCCCACCGACGCGATAAAGATGTACAGCGCCGCCGCGGCCAACAGTCCGCGAATCCAGGGCGGCAGGCTCTTGCTTCGCGCAGCGCCCGAGGCCTCGCAGTAGCAGCCGGCGGCTTGATCCTTCTCCATCTGGGAAGACCTCCGAATCATTCGTCAGCACAGATGGAGGAAGGATAGACCGCCGAAAGGTGACCCTCAAGCGATTTCTTAACAAACCTCTAGCGCTTTCTTAACCGAATGCCCCTGAGATTACCGCAGATACCCCCAATTAATAATTGCCATAAAGACTTATAGAGATGGGCTTAAGGCCATTCAGGCAGCCGGCGCGCCGCCGGGCCTGCCCTCACTGCCCCTCCTCGGACGGCACGGCCTCCCGCGCCTGCCAGTCCGCTCCGACCCACAGCCCGATGATCGGCACGGCGGGAAACTGCCCGCGCAGGAAGGCCACCGCGCGGGCGAGTTGGTCCTTCTGAACCATCTCGGCCACCGGGTTGCCGGCGCAGTCTTCGTGGGCGGCCACGGCGATCCCCCGCGATCCGTGCGCCTCCAGGCTGATGCGCACCTTGGCCAGCGCGGCCTCGGCCTCGGGGGCGTCGGTCTGGTCGGAAAGGAACTTCACGATCCCCGCCTCGGTGATGGTGTCCACCACATCCACGCCGAACCGCTCGCGCACGGCCTTGTTCACCGGCAATTGGGCCCGGCCGTCCATGCAGTTCAGGGCGGTAGCGAATGTCGATGGCCGTGTGGTCATGAACGCCACAGCAAGATACGGCACGCCGCGAACAGGTTCAATACAATCTGCAAGTCATTGAAGCGTATGCAGATAGAATTGAAGGGAAGACGGCGCCGCATTGGTCGATTGGTTACTTGGTTGATTGGTCAACTGGTCACTTGGTCAATTGGCGGATCGCGCGGAGCGCCGTGGCCGCAGCCTATTGCCTGGTCCCAAGTCCCCAGTGCCTGCCGTTGGCCGGGTGCCACGGGCGTGTCCTCACGCCCGTGTAAGCCTCGACTGCGGCCGAGCGAGCACGGGTGTCAGAGACACCCGTGGCGCCCGAGATGACGAGCGCCGTGGCTCCGAACCCAGAACTTCCTCCGCAACGGCCCCGCTCGCTTGCGCTCGCGGCTCTGTCGGCCGGCCTCGCGGAGCGCCGTGGCCGCAGCCTATTGCCTGGTCCCAAGTCGCCAGTGCCTGCCGTTGGCCAGGTGCCACGGGCGTGTCCTCACGCCCGTGTAAGCCTCGACTGCGGCCGAGCGAGCACGGGTGTCGGAGACACCCGTGGCACCCGAGATGACGAGCGCCGTGGCTCTGAACTCAGAACTTCCTCCGCAGGGGCCCGCACGGAACGGTGGAGACCAGAAATCGGAGGTCGGAAACGACGCCCTGAGCAGCGGTCAGAGGCCGAAAGCCTCACACAGAGTGGAAGAGCAACAGAGGGGCTTGGTGCGGGAAGCCTCTGAATCCCTGGTTCTCTGTGTGGGGAATCGGTCCTTCAGAATTCCGCGCTGCGCGGCGTGCGGGGGAACGGGATCACGTCGCGGATGTTCGCCATGCCGGTGGCGAACTGCACCGTCCGCTCCAGGCCGAGCCCGAAGCCGGCGTGCGGAACCGTGCCGTAGCGGCGCAGGTCCGCATACCACCAGTAGTCTTCGGTCGGCAGGCCGCACTCCTCCATGCGGGCCTCCAGCACGTCCAGCCGGTGCTCGCGCTGGGCGCCGCCGATGATCTCGCCGATTTTCGGCGCCAGCACGTCCATGGCCCGGACGGTCCGCCGGCCGTCGGCGTCCGGCTCGTTGACGTACATGTAGAACGGTTTGATGCTCGCCGGGTAGTCCGTGATGATCGTCGGCCGGGCGAACGTCTCCTCGGCGAGGAACCGCTCGTGCTCGGTCTGCAGGTCGCAGCCCCACAGCGGGGGGAACTCCCACTTGCGGTCGGCGCCGGTGAGCTTGTCCATCGCCTCGGTGTAGGTGATGCGCACGAACTCGCTCTCGACGAGGTGCGTGAGCGTCTCGATGACCGTTTTGTCCACCCACTGGTTGAACAGCTTCAGGTCCTCGCCGCAACGGTCCAGCACCGCGCGGAACACGTGCTTGAGAAAGGCCTCGGCCAGGTCCGCATCGTCGGCGATGTCCGCGAAGGCCATCTCCGGCTCGACCATCCAGAACTCCGCCAAGTGCCGCGGCGTGTTGGAGTTCTCCGCGCGGAACGTCGGGCCGAAGGCGTACACGTCGCCCAGCGCGCAGGCGTAGGTTTCGGCCTCGAGCTGGCCGGAGACGGTCAGGTACGTCGGTCGCGCGAAGAAGTCCTGGGCGTAGTCGACGCCGCCGGCCTCGGCCTTCGGCGGTGCGGCCGGGTCCAGCGTGGTCACGCGGAACAGCTCACCGGCGCCCTCGCAGTCGCTGGCGGTGATGATCGGCGTATGGACGTACAGGAAGCCGCGCCGCTGGAAGAACTCGTGGATGGCCGCGCAGATCGCGTTGCGGACGCGGGCGACCGCGCCGAACGTGTTCGTGCGCATCCGCAAGTGCGCCCGCGTGCGGAGGAACTCGAAGGAGTGGCGCTTCTGCTGCATGGGGTACGTCTCGGCGTCGGCCGTGCCCAGCACGCGCACGTCGGTCGCCTGCACCTCGACGCTCTGGCCCTTGCCCTGGCTCTCGACCAGCGTGCCGGTGGCCTCCACGCTGCACCCGGCCGAGAGATGGACGATCTCGCTCTCGTAGTTCGGAAGCTCCGCGCCGGCGACCACCTGGATGGTCGCCAGGCACGAGCCGTCGTTGAGCGCGATGAAGCTGAAGCCGCCCTTGCTCGTGCGGAGCGTGCGCACCCAGCCGGCGATGGTCACCTCGGCCGGCGGGGCGACGTTCTTCAGGGCGTCCTTGATGCGTGTGCGATCCATGGTTCGTCTCCGTCTCGTGCGAAGTGCGAATGTATCAAAGCGGCGCGCGGGAGTCTTGTTGAAACGAGATTCGGCCCTTGACAGAGACACGGCGAGGCTGTATTATTTCATCATCGCAGATTTTAGTTCAGCAATAATGAAATGATTAAAGTCCTTCATAAGGCGATCGACATCGTAGAACTCCTGGCCAAGCGGCCGGGGGAGTCCGTTGCGCTGGGCGAGATCGCGGGCGAACTCGGCATGGGCCTCGGCACGTGCTCGAACATCCTCAAGACGCTCATCGCCCGCGGCCTGGCGGAGCAGATCGCCCCGAAGAAGGGCTACCGCCTCGGCCCGCTGGCGTACTCGCTGGCGTCGCGCGGCCCGTACCGGCAGGACATCGTGTCCGTGGCGGAGCCGATCATCGCGGCGGCGTCCACCCGGATCGACGAGGCGATGCTCCTGGCCACCGTCCGCGGCGGGCGGAGGTACATCCTCTGCAAGGCGGAATCCAGCCGCATGCTGCAGGTGCGGACGGACGCCCCGTACTTCACGGATCTCTACGAGACCGCCACAGGCCGGCTGCTGCTGGCCTATATGCCGGACCACGAGCGGGAGAGCTACGTGCTGCTGCACGGCCTGCCGGGCAGCGCCTGGCCCGCGGCCGCCGGGGCGCGGAAGCTCGCCGCGGAACTGGAGCGAATCCGCGAAGCCGGCGTAACGATCAACGACGACCAGCCGGACCTGGCGCAGGTCGCCTGTGCGGTATTCGAAGGCGGCAGGGCGATCGCGGCGGTGGGGGCATCTCTCCCGGCCGTGCGGTTCGCCGGACCCCAAAAGAAGGACGTGCTCGCCCGCACGGAAGCGGCAGCGCGAGACATCAGCAGCCAACTCCCGGCCGAACGGACTGCCGGCCGGCAGTCATGGAGCAGGAAGTGAATGCGAGAACACTGACGCAGCAAGTGGATCAATATGCGCGCGAACTGGGGGCGGACCTGGTGGGCTTCGCCCCGGTCAGCCGGTGGGCCAAGGCGCCCATCGAGCACAGCCCGCCGGGCATCATGCCGGAGGCGCAGAACGTGATTGTGGTGGCGTGCCACTTTCTGGACGCCCCGACGGAACTCGGCGCGGAGGCGGACCCCCGCGAGCCCGGCCCGGCCATGACGGAGATGAACGTCTCGGCCATGCTGCACGACATCGCCTTCCGCACGGCGAAGATGCTCCAGCGCGAGGGCCATCGCGCGTTGTTCGTGCGGCAGAGCGGCGCGTGGCGTTACCGCGCGCCGGAGAACGTGGACACGAGCGACCCAAACCACGACCGCGGCTGGGTGGGAGACATGTGCCACTACTACGCGGCCGTGTGCGCGGGGCTGGGGGAGGTCGGCTGGAACAACATCACGCTGACGCCGCAGTTCGGCCCACGGCAGCGGTTCTGCTCGATCCTCACCGACGCGGAACTCGTGCCCACGCCGATGTACGATGGCGACCCGCTGTGCGACCGCTGCATGATGTGTCGGAAGCACTGCCCCACACAGTCGTTCGACAAAGACGCCTCCGGGCGGATGCGGCACATCGAGGTCGAGGGCCGGCGCTACGAGTTCCCGGACCGCAACCTCTGGCGATGCGCCATCGGCGAGAACTTCATGCTGGACGTGTTCGCCGAGGAGTGGAAGGACCGCCGCGTCGACGAGAAGCTGATCGTCGAGATGGAGGAACGGGCCGTCCTCGAGCGGAACGAGCTGATCAAGGGCTGGAAGATGGGCATGTGCCTGAAGTACTGCATGAGCCCGCAGCGCCGCTACTGGGACCGCGACTACTGCAAGGCCCCGCGCCGCCGGCGGGACGCGGCGCCGGATGCCGGAAAGCTGGAACAACTGAAGGCCGACCTCGGCGCGAAGGCAAAGGCGGTCGGCGTGGACTTCCTGGCCGCGGCCTCAGCGGAGGATTTCGCCCAAGCGGGCATCAACCTGAAGGCGATCATGCCGGACGCCGAGTCCGCCGTGGTGCTGGGCGTCGGCTACCCGCCCAACTGCATGCTGGACATGGACTACCGCGTGGCCCGGGCGGAGATGATGCTCGGCACGCTCCTGCAGGAAGGCTACGGCTACTCTGCCCTGCCACGCTGGGGCGGGCACGACGCCGCGGCCGCGCTGGCCGCCGGACTGGGCCGGGAGGCCGGCGAAGAGGACGAAGTGCCGGCCGAGGCCATGGGCTCCGGTACGAACTATTCGCTCCGCATGGATGCCGAGGACAGCCAGTCGGTGACGGTCGTGACAGACCGTTTCGGCCATCGGCAGATGTGGCGGACAATCGTAACGTCCGCGCCGCTGAAGAGGCACACGTGGGACCTGGCGGACGAGCCGCGAGTGGAAAGCGGCCCCGCGGAACTGACGGCGAAGGTGAAGGACGTCGCCGAAGCCGCCGGGGCGGACATGGTCGGCATCGCGCCGGTCTCCCGCATCGAGCAGATGCTGCCGCAACTGGCGGAGATCTTCGCCGCGGAAGAAAACTACTTCGTGGTCGAGGACAAGGGCTTCGACGTCGACACGCCGCACCTGTGGGGCGGCCAGGGCTGGCCGTACAACCCGGAGGTCCGGCGCGTGAAGCTGACGCCCCGCGGCCCGCGGGCCCTGCTGGCCGGGGCGAAGTCGGTGATCGTACTCGGAGTGGGGCTGCTGGAGGCCAGCGTGGACGGCGCCGGCCGGCCGCCCGCCAACAAGGCCGGGCATTTCCATACCGTCGCCCACGAGGAGATCTGGGCCCACATGTGCGGCATCCAGTACGACATGGCCCGCGTGCTGTCGGCGGCGGGCTTCTCGGCCGCGCCGGCCAAGGACCTCTGCGGCCTGGCCTCGCGCGTGGCCGGGGCGCAGGAGGACTTCACGGCGTCGCGATTCGCCGCGGTGGCGGCCGGGCTAGGGGAGCTTGGCGCACACGGCTTCGTGCTGACCCCGCGGTTCGGCGCTCGGCAGCGGTTCGTGTGCCTCGTGACGGATGCGGAACTGGAATACGACGACGTGTACCGCGGCGAGGAGCTTTGCACCCATTGCGGAGAGTGTGTGCGGGCCTGCCCGATGGCCGCAATCGACGCGGCGGAGCAGGCGAGCATCGAGGTCGAGGGCCGGGCATTCCGCTGGAACCGCGTGGACCGGCTACGGTGCGACTTCTCCCAGCGGTACGGGCTGATCCCCGAGTCCGGCGGAATGTACATCGGCTGCCGGAACAACTTCGACGTGCCGGAGGACATCACGGCCGAATACGTCTGCCAGGCGTTCGAGGGATCCGACCGCATCCAGCGCCGCGGCTACACGCCCGTGGTCGAACGGTGCTTCACGGAGTGCAGGGCGCACCGTCCGGCTTAGATTTCGTAACCACAAATATAGTCTACAGATAGCATCCCAGCATTCGTGAGTCGGGGCTGCTGTAGACGGCTTATGTTCAGCGATCATTCTAACGCTATAACTTGCTTATAGTTATCTCTTTAGCATGACTGCTCGCCAAGTTCTCTGTTGGCATGGATACCTATTTTTGGTTACGTAGCGATTTGTGATAGTATCAGGCGGACACAACCCCCGGCGCGTCACCCAGGCGGATATCGCACGGTTTCTCGACATCGGCCAGAACACCGTTTCGCGGGCTTTGCGGGACGGGGCAAGCGTCCGGCCGGACACCCGCCAGCGCGTCCTTGAGGCCGCCCGCCGCCTTGGCTACCGCCTGAGCACGCACGCCCGCGCCATGCGGGACGGCCGGATGAACGCCGTCGCGCTGCTCCAGGGCGCCACCCGGCTCGGCAAGAGCCTTCCGCCTCGACTGCTGAATGCCGTGCATGGGGCCCTCTCGGAGCATGGCATACACCTGGTTCTGGAGCGGCTGCCGGCGATGGACGAGCTTTCCGGCGGCGCGGCGAACGTGCTGCGGCAGTGGATGGTGGACGGATTCCTGGTCAACCACAGCAACGAGCGCCGCCCGGACGTGCAGGAGCGGCTGGGCCAGGAACCCAGCCCGGTGGTGTGGATCAACTTTGACCTCCCCGCCGACTGCGTCCGCCCGGATGGTGCTGGTTCCGGTCAGCACGAGCTTCAATACCGGCTACCGGCTGGACACAACCAAGAGCAACCAGGGCCGGCAAGACAAAGGCGCCAAGCCCACCCCGCCGGAGGAGCACTGGGGCGCGTGGACCCTCGGCGGCGAGGCGCCGACGCTCGTGGTGCGCGTGGGCCTCACCGTCCGCGGCGACGCGATCAACGGGATGTCGTACACCTTCCGCGATTTCTACATGAAGGACATCGGCGGCGGGACCGTCTCGGATGGCGTGCTGAAAGTCCCGGCCGACCGGGAGGTATGGTTTGTTGAGTTGACGAGGAAGTGACGGCCGAACCCCAGGCCAACAAGCAGCTCGTCTGGGAGACGCGCGACGGTAAGCAGAAGAAGCTGACCATCGAGAACAACCCGGACAAGCGAAACTGCTCCGTCTACACCGGCTACAAGCCCTGAGAATGTCTTCTGCCCGGCCGGCGAATAAGACAAACCGGTTTCAAGGCAAAAAGTCCGTCCTTATTGTGGATTCCACGAGTTTCAACAATGGCTAAAAGCTGGATGGATCGCGGCAGGCGGATATGCAGGCGTATCACGGCGCCCGGATCGCCAAAGGCAAGGACGGCATGCTGAACGCGCCGGCCGACAAGCCGGTCTTCTGCATCACGCTGCCGCGATAGACAAAAACCCCGAACGGCGTGGCGGCCCCGGCCGGAGCGCCTTGGACTCGCCCCGACAGAGGAGTTGACCATGAAGCGAACTATCATCCTGATGACCCTGCTGGCGTTGACGTGCGGCGCCTTGGCGGAAAATATCATTTTCCCCGAGGATGCCCGGCTGGTCGACGTGACCAAGCCCCCCTACAACATGAAGGGCGACGGCAAGACGGACAACACCGAGGCGCTGCGGAAGGCGTTTCTGGAGAACCGCGGCACGAACCGCACGCTGTACTTCCCCAACGGCACATACCTGCTGAGCGACCGCGTCAACATCAGCGGCGACGAGCCAAGCAAGGCCCACTCCCCGAACCGGTTCCTGCACATCCAGGGCCAGAGCGAGGCCGGCGCGATCATCAAGTTGAAGGACAATTCCCCCGGCTACGACAACCCGGACAAGCCCAAAACCTTTATCTCGCTGTACGAGGGCAAGCACACCAACGACGTGATGCACAGCTACGTGCGGAACATCACCATCGAGATCGGCAAGGGCAACCCCGGCGCGGCCGCGTTCCGCTTCATGACGAACAACTCCGGCGCCATGTACGATGTGACCATCCGCTCGGCCGACCCGAAGAAGGCCGGGGCCATCGGCCTGGACCTCCGCCAGGCGCAGAACGGGCCCGGGCTCATCAAGCGCATCACGGTGGATGGCTTCGACCACGGCATCGAGACGGCCAACACCTTCAGCCTGGTCTTCGAGCACATCACACTCACCAACCAGCGCAAGGCGGGCATCGCGTTCGGCAACTCGCGCATCACGATGCGCGGGCTGAAGTTCGAGGGCGCCGCCCCGGCCATCACCGGCTCCAAGCACACCAACCTCACGCTCGTGGAGGCGAAGTTCAACGGCAAGGGCGTCCAGAGCCCGGCCATCGTGCTGGCGGGCAAGAAGATCTTCCTACGAGACATCAAGGCCGTCGGCTTCACGCACACGGTCAAGACAGTCGGCGGCCAGTTCGTCGATGGCGACATCGACGAGTGGTACGAGGTGAAGGGCCAGTCGCTGTTCGGCTGTCCGACGAAGACGCTGCGCCTGGAAATCGAGGAGACGCCGGAGATTCCGTGGGAAAAGGACCTCTCCAAGTGGGTGAAGGTGGAGCCGGGCGCCGATGGCCTGCAGAAGGCCCTCGACGAGGCGGCCGAGAAGGGCGCGACCACGGTCTACTTTCCCAAGCAGGACAAGGGCGGCCCCAAGTTCGTCATCACCAGGCCGGTCCGCGTCCACGGCAGCGTCAACCGCATCATCGGCATGGAGAACATCCTCTGGATCGACGAGAAGATCCCCGCCGGCGAGGCGGCGATCGTATTCGAAGACCTAAAGGGCCCGGTGGTGGTCGAGCGATTCTTCAACTTCCTGAAGAATGGCGAGTGGAAGGGCCTTTACGACCGCTACCTGTACGAGAACAAGTCCGGCCAGGCGATCATCGTCCGGAACGTATCGCAAGGCGCGTGTATGCACAAAAAGCCCAACCCCGGCGGCAAATGGTTTATCGAAGACGTCGCCGGCGCCAAGCAACTCCGCGTCGGCAAGGGAGAGAAGTGCTGGGCCCGCCAGTACAACCCGGAGAGCCCGGACCTGGTGATGAGCGAGTGCCACGGTGGGCAGTTGTGGATCCTCGGCATGAAAACCGAGGGCCGCTCCACGCACATCATCGCCACAGACGGCGCGAAGGTGGAACTGCTCGGCGGCGTGAGCTACCAGTCGTGGAAGAAGCAGCCCCTCGACCCGCCGGCGTTTATCATCGAAGACTCCGACGTGTCGCTGACGTTCGGCTTCTACCACTACAGCCTGCCGTTCACGACCATCGTGAAGGAAACCCGCGAAGGCAAGACCAAGACGCTGCCGCGGCAGGAACTGGACAACTACCACATGCCGGTCTACCGTGCCTGCAAAGGCGGCAAGTAGGCACGGGCCGGCCCTCCGGGGGCATGGCCCGAATCGGCCGCATGGGTTCGGTCCGTGCTCCCGGATGACCTGGCCCTTGGCACTTGGCCCTTGCTCTCACTGCCGCGCCTTGTACACCAGCAGCAGGTTTGGCTCGCTCACCACGTACAGCGCGCCGTCCGGGCCGATCGCCACGCCTTCCGGCTGCGGAGCATGGACGGCCAACCGCCCGACCTCCCGCCCGTCCGTCGTGCAATCCACCACGCAGGCGCTCTCGTCGCTCACCACCAACAGCCGCCCGGTTGCGGGGTTCCAGCAGATGCCCGCCGCGTCGGAAATGTCGGCCGTGTCCGGCCCGAAGTCGCACACCTTGCGGCCAAGGACGGCCGTCGAATCTTCCTCGCCGGACGGCATCGGCACCACGTATAAGGCGGGCGGCTTCTCCCGCACCACGAACAGCCGCTCGCCCTTCGCGTCCCAGGCCACGCCCTCCATACCGGTATTGCGGCCATAGCCTTCCGCCACGCGGAGCGCCCGCGCTTGGCGCAGGTCCACCGCTCGGGCGTCGGGGGCGGGGATGTCGAACACCAGCACCAGTTGGGCGCCTTCCTCACTGATCGCCAGCCGGCCGTCGCCCAGTGAGGTGATGCCTTCCGTATCGCCGCCGCCCAACAGCGGCAGGCGGCGTTTCACCTCGCCGTCGGGGGTCATCTCGATCAGCAGCGTCGGGGAGTTGACCACCGCCCAGAGCGAGCCGGTCTCGGCGGCGTAGGCCACGCCGGAAAGGTTGTCCTCCACGCCGTCGATCTCGAACGGTCCGGCCGCGAGTTCGTACCGCTCCAGCGAGAAGCCGGCCGGCTGTGTGGCCGCCGCCCCATCCTCACCGGCGCCGCGGGCGCCGTTCCCGCCTCCAGAAGAGCACCCTAAAAGCAGCGGGGCCGCCAAAAAACCCAGGGCGAGCTGCATTGCGGTTCTGCTCCACCGATTCGTCGAGAACATGGCGGTCTCCCTTCGATGCGGCCGGCGCCAGACCGGCGCGGCCACCCTACCGCGCCGGCGCCCGCACCGCAAGGCTTTCGCGCCGGCGGCAGCGCGCAGACAGCGGCGCGGCCGGCCCCGCGGGACCGACCGCGCCCGCTCAGCACCCGGCCACGTCGTCAGTAGCTCACCCACACTCGTTGCGTGCGGTATTCGTAGCGGTCGGGAACCCAGACGCGCTCGATCCGCTCCGGCTGCACGCACACGGTGTACGTCCGGCCGCGGAAGCCGCGCCGTGTCTCATAGACGGCCGGAACGCGACGTGTCCGCCAGTGACCTGCTTGCACCAACACGCGGACCGTTCTTGTTTCCCAGCGGCCCCGGGGGGCATAGCGGTCCGATGAGCCATGGGAAATGAGCCCGGCGATCAGCCGCGCCAACGGCCGCGGTTGCCCATACTGCCATGCCTGCGCGTTCGGGCGGATGACGATCACGGTGCGGCTGTCGTGAACGCTTCGATCGTCATGCCGCCGGCCGATATCCGGCCTGTGGTCCCGGCGATCGCGCCAGTCACGCTGGTCCCGGCGGTCGCTCCGGTCGCCCGGCCGAGCCGCTTCGGCCGTGGCCGCAAGCCCAAGGGCCAACGCCAAGGCAAATCCGGCAGCAATTCTGGTTCGTGTCGTCTTCATCTTCTTTCTCCTTAAAAGGTTGCCTGTGTCATCCGGGTGTTTCAAATAGTCATTTAATACAGGCATATGGACAAGGCTCATCCGGATGGGTTAGTCGAGAAATCAGGAAGAAATGATCTCGGCGATGGATTCCCGCCGTCCGCTACACCCCGCGGTACTGCCCCGGCCAGATGATCTTGTGCAGTTGCAGCCCCAGGCGCACGTGCAGCTTGTCTTCGAGGATCCAGCGGGCCAGTTCCGCCGCCGCCAGCCGTTCCGAGACCGGGGAGAAGGTCACCGCAAACTGCCCCGGCAGGTCGTGCTCCTTGCAGACGGTCCGGGCGAAGTCGTAGTCACGCCGGTCGGCGATGACGAACTTCACCTCGTCGCCTCGGATGAGCTGCCCGAGGTTCTCCCAGTGGATGGACTTGCTCTCGCCGCTGGCGGGGCACTTGATGTCGAGGATCTTCACCGTCCGCGGATCGGCCGAGGAAATATCCACCGACCCGTTGGTCTCCAGCAGTGTCTCGTAGCCGGCATCGCACAAGGCCCGCAGCAACTCCGGCGCGGCGTCCTGGATGAGCGGCTCGCCGCCAGTCACCTCCACCAGCTTGCATTGCAGGCCGGCCACCGTTTCCATGACCTCCGCCACGGACATCGGCTTGCCCTCGGCGCGGGCGTAGCCGGTATCGCACCAAGAGCAATTCAGGTTGCACCCGGCCAGGCGGACCAGCACGCACGGCCAACCGGCGCGCGTGCCCTCGCCCTGGATGCTGCGGAAGATTTCGCTGACGTGGAGTGTTTCCTGCACGGGCGTATTGTATGGGATTCCCGCCATTTGCTAAGCACAAAACTGTTCTCTGCGTTAAGATTCGCCCCATCACCATGCAATCGCGCATCCTCAAGGTCATCCTGCTGGCTGCGGCGGCCGTGCGAGTCGGCCTGCTGCTGGCCTCGCCCGCCGGCGCGGCCCTGACGCCGGATTCCGAGCATTACCTCGCGCTGGCCGGCAGCCTTGCCGAAGGCCGCTACGTGTACGAAGACGAGCCGGAACTGCTCCGCCCGCCCGGCTACCCCTTGCTTGTGATGCTGGCTCGAACCTCCGGCGAGGCGTGGTACACGCTGCTGGCCGCGGCGCAGATCGCCCTGAGCGTGGCCCTGGTGTACGTGGTGTTCCTGCTGGGCTGGACGATCTGCGGCGAGCGCGTCGGCCTGTGGGCGGCGGGGCTGCAGGCGGTGTCTCCGCTGTCGGCGGCGGCCTCGCTGCGCGTGCTCACGGATGAGCCGTACGCCCTGCTGCTGGGCGTGACGGTGCTGCTGCTGGCGCACCACTTCCGCACGGGGGCGTGGTGGCCGCTGGTCTCCGCGGCGGCCGTGGCGGCAGCGGGCTGTTACCTGCGTCCGGCGGGGATGCTTCTGGCGGCCGCGGCGGCCGTGGTGCTGCTGCTGCGGCCGAAGCGGCTTGCCCGCACCGGGGCGTTCCTGGCGCTGTTCGCGGCGATCCTCGCCCCGTGGATCGTCCGCAACGGCCTGCGGGCGGATTTCTGGCAGTTCTCCAGCACCTCCACCGACGCCCCGTACCTCTACTCCGGCCCGGTGGTGCTGGTGGAGGCCGAGGGTCTCACGTTTGAGCAAGCTCGGCGCAAGATGGAATCACTGCTGGTGGCTGAGGGCGGGCGAGACATCCAGCCGCCCGGCCGGCGCGAGCGGCTGAAGCGCGAAGTCACGCTCAGCGTAGTGGGCATGTACCCCGGCACGTACGCGAAGCTCCACGCGAAGGGATGCGCCGCGGCCTGGCTGCCGGGCGCCACGGACGTGCTGGAACTGGCGGGCGCGACGAGCGGGCAGTCCGGCACGCTGGCGGTGCTGCGGGAGGAGGGCCCGCGCGCGGCCGCGCGACACTACTTCGGCGACAACACGACCGCCGCCGTGGCGGCCGGGGCGTTGTGCCTGCTGTGGGCGGCGCGGTTGCTGCTGGCGGCCGTGGGGGTGGCCAAGCACTTCCGCCCGCGGATGCCGGCCGGCCAGTGGCTGCTGCTGGCGGTGGTGGCCTTGTTCCTGCTCGCGCCGGGCCCGGCGGGGCATCCGCGATTCCGCGTGCCGGTGGAGCCATTGCTGAGCGTGGTGGCCGGCGCGGGGGCGGTGGCGCTGCTGACATGGCGACAGCGCCGCCGCTCAACTCCGGCGTAGCCACCAGAACCAGCCGCGCCCGAACACCCGCGGGCGCCAGATCGCGTCAATGGCCGGCGTGAGCGTGTTCATCGCCAGCACACCGAGGTAGAAGGGGATCGGTGAGTCGAAGTACAAATGCAGCAGCATCCCCACCGCCCCGCAGCCCAGGCCGAAGAGCACCTGCCCGCCCAAGGTCACCGGCCGGCTGGTCATCTCCGGCGCCAGGAAGAACGCCGCCAGCATCAGCTCTCCGCTGAGCACCTGGTAGTTGACGTACGTAAAGCCCAGTTGAAAGCGGAGGTCGGCCGGCAGCCCGCCCTCCAGGTGCCCCGCCAGCAGCGGCCACCAGACGGTCTCGGTGGAGCTGTTGGGCCCGAGCAGATGGATCGGTGCGATCGCCGCGACGATCCACGCTCCCAGCACGATCGCCAGGGGAAGCTGCCATTTGACATAATGCCGGTACACGAGATACAGCCCCGCCACGATGATAATGATGATGCACGTCTCCCCGATGCCGCCCGGCCGGGCGCCGTAGAACAGGTCGTTGAGGGCCGGCAACTGCTGCAAGGCGGACGGCGCGGCGGCGGGCATGTCCGGCCGGGGGTACGCCAAGGAGCCGAAACGCGGCCCCTCGGCATCGGTCAGCCCCCGCAGAGTATACGCCGGCAGCGGCAGAGAGAAGGCATCCGCGCCGTGGCCGGCGGCCGCGCCCCGCCATTGCGGCAGGCGCTCCACGCGGACGGCCTTGCGCACGTCGCCGACCACCAGCCGGTTCTGCGCCAGCACCGGCCCGGTGTGCGGCGCGCCGCCGGGCGGAGCGGCCAAGACCGTCGGCAGCAGCACGCCCACCGCCAGCCGGCCCACCAGCGCCGGCTGCCAGAGGAAGTGCCCCACCCCGCCGAAGACCGCCTTGCCGACGATCACCGCGAATGCCGCGGCGATCACCGGCACATACCACGGAACCCACGCCGGCAGCGTGAGGGCCAGCAGCAGCCCGGTGAGGCAGGCGTGCGTTCGGCCGGCCAGCGACGGCAGGCGGGCCACGCGGTAGAAGAGCCCCTCGATAGTCATGCAGCTCACAACGGACAGCGCCGCCACCGCCAGCGCCCGCCAGCCAAATAGCACCGCGCCCGCCGCCAGCGGCCCGCACGCGGCCGCGGCCGTCACCAGGAAGATCGTCCGCGCGCCTTCCGGCGCATGCAGAAAAGGCGCCTCGAACGCGGTGAACCGCGCCGTGGCCGGATGGGGCGCCTCGGCCGTGGCGTTCCGCTTGGGTTGTGGGTCGGGCATCAGGCCTTCTCTTCCGCGAACAGGGGCATATTGCGGCGGAGGTCCGCCACCGACCGCCGCAACTGCTTGACGCGCTGGCTCAGCGGCAGCCGCGACGGGCACACGTACGTGCAGATGCCGCATGCCACGCACGCCTCGGCGCCCAGCCGGCCGGCGTGGCGCACCCGGCCAAGTTCGTAGGCATCGTTCAGCGCCGCCACGTTCAGCCGGGCCGGGCAATGGTCCGTGCACCAGCCGCAGCGGATGCACCGGCCGGCGGCGGGCGCGTCCGCGGCCCGCGGCGCGAGCACCGCATCCGTGGCCGGGCTCACCACCGCCGCGGGCGGGCAGCGCAGGCCCGCCATCGGGCCGCCGTGGATCACCGGCTCGGCCTCGGCATGGGCCAGTTCCCGGCAGTTCATGCCGAAGGGAACCCAGAAGTTCCCCCGTCGGCCCGCATTCTCCCCGCTGACGGTCACCACGCGCCCCGTCGGCGGCGCGTCGCACGCCACCCACCGGTAGACGGCCAGGCACGTGGCGGCGTCCACCACCGCGGCCCCCACATCCAAGCTCGAGCCGCCGATGGGCGTCTCCCGCCGGCAGAGCACCTTCACGAGCATCGCCTCGGCGTCGATGGGATACTTGTGCGGCAGGGCCACATTCTCGATACCGTATGTGCGGGCCGGTCCAATGAGATCTCGGTAGTCGTCGGTACGGCGTGCATCAACGGCCAACACCAGTTTGGCGGCCCCCATGCACCGGCCGAGGATCGCCAGGCCGCGGATCACGTCCGTGCCGTGCTCGGCGAGCAGGCGGTGGGCGGCCGTGACGTACGGTTGCCCCTCCATCACGTTGGCGATCAGCGTGCGCACCTTCGCCCGCCGGGCGGCGCGGACAAAGCCGGTTACGGTCCGCATGCCGCGGGAGTGCCGCGGCAACCCGCCGGCGGCCAGGCGTTCGGCCAGTTCCTCCGCGCCGGCGGCGCGCCAGTCCCACTGCTGCTGAACCGGCGCCGGCCCGCGGGGGACCGACACGTCGGTCAGTTCGACGGCCGCGGTCACCTGGAAACCATCCCCCCCCGCCACGAGAGCCCGCGTAATGCCGGCCACCATGCCGTCGAGCGGCGCGTAGACCTTCGCCGCTCCGTCAGCCGAGGCGGCGAGCAGTTCGCCCACGGTCACCGACTGGCCGACGCGCACGGTCGGCTCGGCCGCGCCGCTCGCCGTGGAGGCCAGCGGCGCCAGCAGCCGCTCCGGAGGCGGGCACGGCGCAATGGGCATCCGCAGCGTGGCGTGCTTCTCATCCGGCAGGTCGATGCCGCCGTCGAAGCTTCCGTATCGGCCGAATAGCATGACGGAATGGTAAACCAGCGGCCCGGCGCGGGCAACGGGCTGCCGCGGCGACGAACCTCCGCGGCATGCGGCGGCCGGCCGGCCGTTCAATTGGACTTGCATGAAATCGCCATCGGGCAGCATAATGCGTGCTCGCTTTCCTGCATAAGATCAATCGGAGGAGCGCCGAAGCTCTCCAGCCAAAAGTATGCGGCGCGCCGGAGAACGCTCGGAAAGAACCAATGAGTTGCTACATCGGAATCGATATCGGCGCCATCAGCGCGAACGCCGCGCTGCTGGCGAAGGATGACGCCTCGAAAGGCCGCATGGCCGCAGCCGGCTGGAAGCGCGCCGCCGACTGCAAGGGCGAAGGCGCCCTGTACGTATCTCCCTACACCCGCACCAAGGGCAAGCCGCTTTCCGCCGTCGCGACCGTGCTGGAAGAGGTAATCTCCGCGGTCGGCGTGGAGAACGTTTCCGGCGTGTGCCTCACCGGCAGCGCCGCGAGGCTCGCGGCCGAGAAGCTCGACGCCCGCGTGATCAACGAGTTCCGCGCGGTGGCCTTGGGCATGGCCGCCATGGGCGTGAAGGTGCGCACCGTCTTCGAGATGGGCGGGGAAAGCTCCAAGTACCTGCGGCTGTCGGCCGCCGAAGACGGAAACTATGGCATTATCGACTACGCCACCAACGGCGACTGCGCGGCGGGCACGGGCAGCTTCATCGATCAGCAGGCCGGGCGGCTGAAGTACGCCATCGAGGACGTGGGCGGCATCTGCCTTCAGGCGGATCGCGCCGCGGCCGTCGCCGGGCGGTGCAGCGTGTTCGCCAAGAGCGACATGATCCACGCCCAGCAGAAGGGCTACAACCCGCCGGAGGTGCTGCGCGGCCTGTGCGACGCGGTGGCCCGCAACTTCCGCACGGCCGTGGTGCGCAGCCACCCGATCGAGCCGCCGGTGGCGCTGATCGGCGGGGTGGCGGCCAACCGGGCGGTCGTGCAGGCGATGCGGGAATGCGCCGAGCTCGATGAGGGCGATTTTTTTGTGCCGGAGCATTTCGCGCACGTCGCCGCGGCGGGCGCGGCCGTGGCCGCCAGCCGCGGCGAGCAGCAGGCGGGGTTGAGCCGCATGGGCGAGCTGCGCGTCGCCAGCGACACGGGCGGGGCGAACTTCCCGCGGCAGCAGCCCCTGGCGATGGATCGCGTCACGCTCCTGCGAGACCGGGCGGAGCCGGCGGACCTGACCCCGGGCGGCGGACCGGTGGACGCGTTCCTGGGCATCGACATCGGCAGCGTGTCGACCAACCTGGTGCTGATCGACACCGACGGGCGGGTGATTTACGAGATCTACACCCGCACGCAGGGCCGGCCGATCGAGGTGGTCAGCGAGGGGCTCAAGGAAATCGAGTCCGCCGTCGGCGAGCACGTGACCATCCGCGGCGTCGGCGCCACCGGCAGCGGGCGGGAGCTGGTCGGCCAGCTCGTCGGCGCGGACACCATCAACGACGAGATCACCGCCCACAAGACCGGCGCCACCTTCATCGGCCGGACGATGCTCGACGGCCGGGCGCCGGACACGATCTTCGAGATCGGCGGACAGGACTCCAAGTACATCAGCCTGCAAGACGGCATCGTGGTGGACTTCACCATGAACGAGGCGTGCGCCGCCGGCACCGGCAGCTTTTTGGAGGAACGCGCCGAGGAGCTGGAGATTTCCATCAAGGGCGAGTTCGCGGAGTTGGCCCTCTCCAGCGAGGCGCCCATCCGCCTCGGCGAGCGGTGCACGGTATTCATGGAGCACGACGTGAACTCCTGCATGCAGCGCGGCGCGGAGAAGAAGGACCTGGTGGCGGGGCTGGCGTACTCGGTGGTGTACAACTACATCAACCGCGTGGTCCGCGGGCGGAAGATCGGCGAGACGATCTTCTTCCAGGGCGGCACGGCCTACAACGACGCCGTGGCCGCGGCCTTCGCGGCGGTGACGGGCAAAGAGATCATCGTGCCGCCGCACAACGGCGTGATGGGCGCGATCGGCTCGGCGCTGCTGGCCAAGGAGATGATGACCTCGGACGAAGCCAAGAGCCGCGAATGCGGAATGCGGAACGCGGAATGCGAAATGGGTTCAGAGCAGCCCCAGGTCGACCCACCGGGTCTGGCGGAAGGCACATACGTCCCCGAAGGCGAAGCAACCCGCAATCCGCAATCCGCAACCCCAAATTGCCGTTTCCGCGGTTACGACCTGTCCAAGGTGGACTACACGCTCCGGGAGTTCACGTGCAAGGGCTGCTCCAACGCGTGCGCGATCCAGGAGTTCACCGTCGAGGGAGAGAAGACCTACTGGGGCGACAAATGCTCTGACCGCTTCCGCAAGGCGGCCAAGAGCAGCATTAAGCCCGTCATCGAAGACCTGTTCTCGATGCGCGAGCAGTGGCTGCTGGACGAAACCGGCCTTCCGGAGCCGAAGGACGGCGCCCCGACAATCGGCATCCCGCTGATGATGTACGCCCTCGAGCAACTGCCCTTCTGGCGGACGATGCTGCGGACGCTGGGCTTCGACACGGTGCTGAGCGACCCGACGAATCGCTCCATCGTGCAGGCGGGGCTGGACAGCGTGGTGGCCGAGCCGTGCTTCCCGATCATCGTGGCGCACGGGCACGTGGCGCAGTTGCTGGAGCGAAGCGACGTAAACCGCGTGCTGCTGGCGAGCGTGATAAGCCAGGACACGCCCTGGATGCACAACGAGAGCCACCTGTGCCCGTGGCACCAGACGCTGCCGTGGGTGGTGCGCCGCGCCCCGGCCGTCAAGCCGGGCGCCCACAAGATACTCTCCCCCATCGTCCGCTTCCGCGAGGGGCAAGAGGTGGTGGCGCGGGAAATGGCGGAGTTCTTCGCCAAAGCCGACATGCCCGGCCGGCTGGACCTCGGCAAACGGGCGGTGAAGGAGGCCGTAGCCGCCGGTTACGCCGCGCAGCGGGCCTTCCGCGAGAAGATGCTGGACGCCGGCCGCGAGGCGATGCACGCCCTGGAGCGGACGGGCGCGCCGGGCGTCATTCTGGTCGGCCGGCCGTACAACATCCACGACGCCGGCGTGAACCTGTCCGTCGCCCGCAAGCTGCGAGACCAGTACGGCGTGAACTGCATTCCGCTGGACTTCCTGGACCTGGCGGACATCGACGTGCGGGACATCAACGAGAACATGTACTGGGACCTGGGGCGGCGGATCCTCGCCGCGGCGAAGGTCGTCGGCCGGCACAGGAACCTGCACATCATCTACATCACGAACTTCAAGTGCGGGCCGGACTCGTTCATCAAGCACTTTATCCGCCGGGCGTCCGGCAAGCCGTTCCTGAGCCTCCAGTTCGACGGGCACAGCAACGACGCCGGCATGATGACCCGCTGCGAGGCGTACCTGGACTCCAAGGGCTTCCTGCGCCCGTGGCGCCACGAAGACGATCGCGTGGCGGCGGGGGTGAGTTTGTAGTTCGGAGAGCCGAGAAGGCGAGCCCCCGGCGCCGCGGCAAAGCCAGAATGCCCGTGTATGGCGGAACCGTCTCCGCCGTGCGAGGTGCCGGAGCGACCACGGGCCAGACGCCCGCGGCCCGCATGGACGCGACGTCCATGCCACAAGAAACGCGGCCCCCTCAGAACGAGAACTTGCGGCGTTCGCCCTGGCGGCGATCTTTGCCTTCGCGGCGTTCGGGGCCTTTGTAGGCGGGGTCCTCGGCCTGGCGGCGGTCCTCGTCCGCGCGGCGGTCATCTCCTCGGCGGCTCATCATCGTGCCGCCGCAGTGCGGGCAGGTGGTCTCGCCTTTGTCCACGAGACGATTGCAGGCCAGGCATTTCACTTGCTTCACTTCCATGATACCTCTCTCTCCATTCGCCTGCCGGCGCTGAGAGCAATTCGATGCCGCACGGTCGCCCTCCTGCCGGGGCTATTCATCCTCGACCGCGGCGGGCAATACCATGATCGACACGCCGGGCATCAACTGCGGCATGCCGTTGGCCTCGGCCGTGAGGCGCAGGAACTCGTTGGTCGGCCAGTTCGGCTCGACGGTCAACTCCATCGTGTGCGTCTGGCTGTAGCCCGGCGGCAGGGAGCGGGCGGCGCCCTGCAGGCCGGGGGTCCAGGGGTACTGGCGGATCTCATCCCACCCGATGGCCGTGTGCCGCCACAGCCGCACGTAGACCGGCGCGGCCGAATCCGCCGCCAGCGTGACGGTGCGGTCGGAGACGTTCTCGACCGTCACGGCCGCCTCAAACCGCTCGCCCGGGGCGAACTCGCGGTCCGGCACGGTGAGGCTCACCTTCAGCCCCGCCAGCGTCATGCTGTTGGTGGCGGCGGTGGAGAGCTTCTTGTCCTCCTGGTCCGTGCAGCCGGAAAGGGCGAGCAACAGTCCGATGATTACGGCGGGCTGGAGTATTCTCATTGCGTTTCTCCCATCAAATCGGGGTTGATAAGTAATTCCATTGCGGCGGCGAACTCCTCGGCCTTCGCCAGCGCCATCCGGGCATCTTCCTCGGTCACCAAGTCCAGTCCGCCATAGTCGCCGGTCTCGCGCAGTTCCACAAGGAAATCGTAGTCCCGCCCTTTCCGGGCGTCCACAACACCTTCGCGCACCAGGTCTCTGTGCAGGGCGGCCCGGATGGCTCTGTGAGAAGTGAAGGTCTGGCCTGTCGCGGCAAATGCCGCCGAGAGCGCGTGAAACGCCGCGTAATAGGCCCGGGAAGCCGCGGAGTCCGGATCGATATCGATCAGAGCACGCGCGGCCGCCAGGCAACGCTGAGACCGTGTCAGCTCCGTTTGCACGTACTGCTTCATGCCGCGATGCCCTCCTCCCTCGCCCGGCGGTAGAGGGGGCAATCGGCCGTGCGGTACTCCTGCATGGACACCGGCTTGGCGCTGATGCGTCGCGACAGCTCCATCGCCAGCGGGTGCAGCGCCTGGAGGTTCTTCTCCAGATCCAGGCCATACTGGACTGGACCTTCCAGCAGAACCAGCAAGTCAATGTCGCTGTCCGGGCCGGCCTGCCCGCGCGCCTCGGAGCCGTAGAGAATTACCCCCTTCAGCCGGGAGCCATGCACCGCTTCCAACTGTTGGCGGATCTGCTTCAACAGATTGTCCGTGTTCGAAGACATCGCAACAGCCTCTGCCGGCCGGAATGATGATCTATGTATACGCTACGACCATGGGATCCGCCAATCCGGTTTGTCTACGCCCCGCCTTCGGCGAACGCCCGCTCCACCGGCGCGCGGTACTCCGGCCCGCAGTTGTACGTGCAGAACGGGAACACCCCGGCCGGGGTGGAGTAGAGGATCACGCAGCGCTTCACGCGCTCCACGTCGAAATTGTAGCGGTCCTGGAAGTGCATCCCCGCGCACAGCAACGTGCGGTAGGTCCGCCGCTCGCCTTCGCCCCGTCCGACGTTCTTGTCCACGCAGCCTTGCAGCGTGCGGATGAACCGCCGCACGTCCAGCCCCGGCGGGGCCTTGTCCGGACGGAAGTGCCGCTTGAACATGCGGAACGCCCGCAGCTTGTCCAGCCAGCTCGCCCGGCCGCGGCGGCGAACCCGCGCGGCGATGCGGTTCATCTCCCAGAACATCCCCTCCACGTCGATCACCCGCGGGAACGGCACGGCGCTGCCGTCCGGGGCGATGAGGAAGTACGTGCCGAACGCGCAGTCCGGATGGCAGCTCGGGCTAACCTTCGGTTGGCCCGTCAGCGCCTCGAGTATCTGCGACAGCGGCGCCACGATCGACAGCGGGTACATGTCCTTCAGCGCGCTGGCCCCGCTGGCCGAAGCGATGTCATGCGCCAAATCGCCCAGCGTATACCGCTGCCGCATGCGCTGCTCGTAGTCGATCCGCCCGCTGAAGCTCACCGGCTGGTAGCTGATCGCGCTGATCACGTCCGCGTTGGCCGCGGCGAAACGGAAGACCTCCCCCACCTGCTCGTCGTTGACGCCCTTGAGGATCGTCGGCACCAGGCAGATCTTCATGCCCGTGCGGCGGCAGTTCTCGATGGCCGCGAGCTTCCTGGCCCAGATGCCCGGGAAGTTCCGCGTGTGGCGGTGCGGCTCTTCGCCCACGCCGTCGAACTGGAGATACAACGTGTGCAGCCCGGCCTCCGCGGCCGCCCGGGCGAACGCCTCGTCCGCGATGCGGATGCCGTTGGTGGCGATCTGGATATGCGAGAAACCCATGTCCCGCGCCGTGGAGACGATCCGCAGGAAGTCCGGATGGATGGTCGGCTCGCCGCCGGTGAACTGAATGGCCGTGGTCGGCGTGGGGCGGAGGTCTCGCAGGGCCTGCAACTGCCGGACGACCTGCTCGTAGTCCGGCTCGGCCACGTAGCCGGCGACCCCGGCGTTGGCGAAGCAGATCGGACATGCCATGTTGCAGCGGTTGGTCAGGTCGATCTGCGCCAGGCACGGCGAGGAAAGGTGCTGGTTGCACAGGCCGCAATCGCTCGGGCAGACCGTTCCCCCGGTGACCTGCGGGAACAACTGGCCGGGATGCTCCTCGAACGTCCACCACGCGGCCTTGGAATACAGCAGCACGTCGGAGTTGATCTTGTCCCGCACGTGGCCGTGCCGCGGGCAGGTCTTCTCGATCCAGACCGCGCTGTCTTCCACAAAGTACCGCCCCGGAACCACGGCGGCGCACTCCGGGCAGAGCGTCTCGACCGTCCGCGGCAGGCGGCGGATGACGGGGCGCACGCGCGAGCCGTGGAAGGTGCGCTCGGCCGAGCCGGGAAAGTCCGCGGCGGCGTCCGTCCAGATGCGGTCTTCGTGGACCTCGGCATACTCGCCGCAGCCGGGGCAATGGAACGTAAGCAGAATCTGCCCGGCCGGGTTGCGGTCGAACGTGGCGGGCACGACCTTCCGGCATGTCGGGCACGTGGCGCGCGTCTGAACCGGCAGTTCCGCAACCGTGCGGGCGAAGCGGCGGACGGCTTGTCGCAGGCGCGACACGCCCTCGGCGGGGCGGTGCTCGGCCCGCCCGTCCGTGTCGCCCGAAATTGCTGTTTCTGTAACAGGCGTCATGGCCACAGTATAGGCAACCGCGCGCGCCGAATACACCCGGCAACGACCGCCGCGGGGCGGCTACCAGTCGAACGTTCCGCGCCAGGCGGCGCGGGCGTCGTCGACCGCCACGTCGATCCGCTTCTCGCCGCCGGAGACAATCGTCACCCGGCCGGTGTCGGTCACGGTTCCCACTTCCGCCACCGGCACGTCGGCCGTGGAGCGCAGGAACGCGTCGTACTGGGTGGGCGCCACCTCCACGAGGAACCGCCCCGCGTCTTCGGCGAACAACCGGCAGACTCCGGACACGCCGTCGCCGCGCGGGGCCGCGTTGTCCGCGTTCAGCTCCGCGCCCAGCCCGCCGGAGAAGGCCATCTCCACGGCCGCGACGGCCAACCCGCCCTCCGACAGGTCGTGGCAGGCCCGGACCGCGCCCTTCTCAATCGCCTGTTGGAGAGCCCGCATCGTCCGCAGGTTCGTGGCCATGTCCACCGGCGGCACGTCGTTGCCGGTTTCCAGCCCGGCCGCGGCGAGGTAATGGCTGCCGCCGAGGTCGCCGCCGGTCCGCCCGAGCAGAAACAGCCGGTCGCCCGCGGCCTTCAGGTCCGCCGAGACGCAGCGTCCCACGTCGTCGATCACGCTCATCGCGGAGATCAGCAGCGTGGGCGGGATGGCGATCGTCTCGCCGGCATCCGTCTGGAACTCGTTGTTGAGCGAGTCTTTGCCGCTGACGAACGGCGTGCCGTAGGCCTTGGCCGCGTCGTAGCAGGCTTTGGCCGCCTGCACGAAGGCGCCCATGCGGTCCGGCTTGGTGCAGTTGCCCCAGCAGAAGTTGTCCAGGATGGCCGTGCGCTCCAGGTTGCCGCCGACGGCGACGGCGTTCCGCAGCGCCTCGTCCACGGCGTGCAGGGCGCTTTGGTGCGGGTCCAACTCGCCCAGCTTGGGGTTCATGCCGCAGGAGATCACCACGCCCTTGCGGCTGGTGAGCACCGGGCGGATGACCGCCGCGTCGCCCGGGCCCTCGCCGACGCCCACGAGCGGCTTGAGGGCGCTGCCGCCCTGCACCTCGTGGTCGTACTGGCGGATGATCCACTCCTTGCTCGCCACGTTCGGCGCGGAGAGGATCTTCAGCAAGACGGGCGTGCAGTCGCGCTCGGCCGGGGGCCGGGGGGACGGCTTGGGCGTGAAGTCCCACAGGGCGTCCTTGGTCGGCCGCGGCAGGCCATCGTGCAGGAAGTGCATGTCCAACTCGCCGACAACCGCCTCCCCGTACAGCAGCCGCAGCTTGGGCCCCTGCTGGCCGCCGGCCGTGGGGCCGGTCAGCCCGTACGTGCCGATGACCGTGGCCTCCACGTCTTCCGCGGCGAACATGCCCAACAGCTTCTCCACGTTCTCTCGCGGCACGGCCAGCACCATGCGTTCCTGCGCCTCGGAAATCCAGATTTCGTCGTAGCTCAGTCCGGCGTACTTCAGCGGCACGCGGTCCAGGCGCACCTCCGCGCCGACGGTCTCTCCCATCTCCCCGACTGCGCTGGAGAGGCCCCCGGCGCCGCAGTCGGTGATGCAGGAGTAGAGCCCCTCGTCGCGGGCCTGGATAATCACGTCCAGCATCTTCTTTTCGGTAATGGCGTTGCCGATCTGCACGGCGTGGGAGAACTCCGTTTCGTGCTCGTGCGTGAGCTCGCCGGAGCTGAACGTGGCGCCGTGGATGCCGTCCCGGCCGGTGCGCCCGCCGACGCAGACGACGGCGTCGCCCGGGTTCGGCCGGCGCTTGCGGCACTTGTCGATCGGCAGCAGCCCCACGGTGCCGCAGAACACCAGCGGGTTGCCGAGGTACTTCTCGTCGAAGTAGACCGCCCCGTTGACCGTGGGGATGCCCATGCGGTTGCCGTAATCCCGCACGCCGGCCACCACGCCGCGCATCACCCGGCGCGGGTGCAGCACGCCCTTGGGCACGTCGCCTGCCGGCATCTCGGGCGGGCCGAAGCAGAACACATCCGTGTTGGCCACCGGGCGGGCGCCCAGGCCCGTTCCGAGCGGATCTCGCACGACGCCGCCGGTCCCCGTCGCCGCGCCGCCGTACGGCTCGATGGCGGAGGGATGGTTGTGCGTCTCCACCTTGAAGCAGACCGCGTGCTCCTCGTCGAACTCGATGACGCCGGCATTGTCCTCGAACACGTTCAGGCACCACGGCTTGTTCAGCTCCATCGTGCCGCGGAACACGGTGTTCTTGAGCAGGTTGGGAATTTGCTCCACCGTCTCGCCCGCGGCGTTGCGGACGTGCACGTCCGAGCGGAACGTCTTGTGCCCGCAATGCTCGGACCAGGTCTGGGCGAGCATCTCCAGCTCCACGTCGCGCGGCTCGCGGCCAAGGGCGCGGAAGTGGTCTTGGATCGTCTTCATCTCCGTGAGGTTCAGGAACAGGTCGCCCTCGCGGCTGAGCTTCTCCAGCCCCGCGTCGTCCAGATCGCGGATGGGAACCTCGACCAGCCGGAACTCGTAGCCGTGGCCGTGCGTCTCCGGCGGGGTGTGGGCGGCATAGTGGACGTCTTCGATGACGGGGTTGGCCAGCAGCCGGGTGGCGATGGTGCGAGCCTGCTGGTCCGTCACATCGCCGAGCAGCTCGTACCGCCGGCCGGTCTTGACGGCCGAGAGGCTCAGGCCCATGTCCGAGATGGCCCGCTCCGCGGAGCCGGCCACCGGGTCCATCACGCCCGGCTTGAGGTGCACTTCCACCACCCGCCCGGCCCGCGGAGATGCGCCCAGCACGTACTGCTCGCTGACGGCGTCGGCAAGAAGCTCTCCGGCCACGCGGCGGGCGTCGTCCTCCGTCAGGTCGCCATACAGGAAGAACAGCCTCGCCGACCGCACGGCCGAGACGGACTCGATGCCGAGTTCGCGAATCTGGTGGTGAATGCCGTCGGCGTGCGGGTCGCCGAAGCCGTCTTTGCTGCGAATCTCCACGCGGTGCGCCATGTCGCTCCTTCCGAGCCAAGGGGAGGAAAGCGGCATTGTAGCGACCGGCGGCGGGCTGAACAACGCCCATCACGGGCGCCCGGCGCCGCGCCGGACGGCTCAACGGACCTATGCGCCCAGCGAGACGGGCACGGGACCGGCGGCCGTGGCCCGCGGGTCCGCCGGACAGGTCATGGACGTGTAGACGCCGCGGGTCAGCCTTGCGTTGTTGCGGTAGGAGAGGTTGCTCACCAGCGAGAGCACCGGCCGATGCCGCCGCAGCAGGCTCCGGACCACCCGCCGGCCGAGATTCGCCAGCGAGTAGAACCTGCGTTCACAGGACATCATCTCGTGCAGAATCTGCGAACGAGACAGGTGCTTGTACCGGGCCGTCGGGAAGCCGAGGGTGTAGTACTGCCAGTCGTCGGGGAATTGGTCCGCGGCGATACGGCCCTGTGCTTCCAGCGTCTGCCAGAGGCGGGTGCCGGGCAGCGGCGTGAGGAACAGGACGTTCAGGATGTCGACGCCGTAGCGAGCCGCCGTGTCGGCGATCTGGCGGCCAATGCCCGGCCTGTCCGCGTCCAGGCCCATGATGAACGAGCCGACCACAAGAATCCTGTGCCTGTGGAATTCCCGCACGGACGCCGCGAAGTCGCGTTGGTTGCGCAGGTTGAACTTCTTGCCCACTTCGGTCAGCCCCTCGGCGGTGGAGGACTCGAACCCGATGAATGCCCCGCAGCAACCGGCCCGGGCCGCCAGGTCCAGCAACTCCGGGTCGTCGGCCATGTTGACGGTAACCTGGCAAATCCACTTCTTCTTGAGGTTGGCTTGGATCATGGCCCGGAAGAGGTCCTTGGCGCGCTCGACGTGAACCTTGCTGACGCCGATGAGGTTGTCGTCCACGAACAGAACCCACTTCTCGTGAATCGCCCGGAGTTCCTCGATGACGTTCTCGATGGGCCGGTGTCGATACCGCTTGCCGTTGAACGTAGACACGCTGCAGAACGTGCAGTCCAGCGGGCAGCCCCGGGTGGTCTGAACGGACCCGAACGCGTAGCCCTCGCTCAGCAGGTCGTGCCGGGCCGGGGGCACGGTGGCCATGTCGACGTGGCCCCCATGGTACAGGGGCTGGAGTGCTCCACGGCGGGCATCGTCCAGCACGCGGCCCCAGACGCCTTCGGCCTCGCCGGTGACCACGGCGTCGACGTGCCGCAACGCCTCGTCGCTGCACATGGTGGCGTGGATGCCGCCCATGACGACGGGCGCCCCGGCCGCGCGGAACGTGGCCGCCACTTCATACGCGCGCTTCGCCTGCGACGTGAACGCGGTAATGCCCACGAGGTCCGGCCGCGGCAGGGCCGCGTAGTCTTGGGCGGCGAGGTTCTCGTCGAAGACGGTGACGTCCCACTCGGGGGGGGTCAGCCCGGCCAGCACCAGCAGCCCCAGCGGCTTCCAGATCCGGTAGCGGTTCCACCGGCTCTCTTTGACATTCGCCAGGCTGACAAGTGGATTGCACGGGTTGATCAAGTAGACACGCATGGGCAGCTACCTCGTTCTTATGCCTATTCTATGAAGCCCGCCTGTCGGAAGTCCGGGAAAATCGACCCTTTACCGGCCAAGCCAATGTCGCCCGGCCGCTCAGTGCTGCAGGGCCAGGCCGCCGCGTCGACGGCGGCTCTTGCCGCGGCGGACATGGCGCCGGGCGCCTTGCCGGCTCTCGTCGCCGGCGGCGGCCGATTTCTGCACGGCGCCGCCTTCTCCGCGGCGATGCCGTGGGGCGGTCGCTATCTGCCGCGGCAGCGCGGCCGACGCGACGCTCGCGTCTGCCTGCCGGGGCTCGGCCCGCACCGGCAGGCGGTGGGTCAGCAGGCGTTCGATCTGCTTGAGCAACGGCTTTTCGTCGTCGCAGCAGAACGAGACGGCCTGGCCTTCCAAGCCCGCGCGCCCGGTCCGACCGATGCGATGCACGTACGTCTCCGCCTCGTGGGGCAGGTCAAAGTTGAACACGTGCGAGACGTCCGAGACATCGATCCCGCGAGAGGCGATGTCGCTGGCCACGAGAACCCGCAAATGCCCGGACCGCAACCGCCCGAGCGTGCGCTGTCGCTGGCTCTGGCTCTTGTTGGAGTGCATGGCGGCCGCGGGGATGGAGGCCTGCTCCAACTGGCGGGCGACGCGGTCCGCCCGGTGCTTCGTGCGGGTGAACACGATGGCCTTGGTGATGGTGCGGCAGGCCAGGATGTCCTTGAGCAGGCCTATCTTGCCCGGGTTCTCCACAAAGTGGACGGACTGACTCACCGTCTCGGCGGCCGGGGCGCCCGGGGCGATGCTCACGCGGAACGGCTCGTGCAGCAGGGCGTCGGACACCTGCCGGATGGCTTGGGGCATGGTCGCCGAGAACAGCATCGTCTGCCGCTGCTTCGGGACGAGCGCGGCGAGGCGACGGATGTCGGGCAGGAAGCCCATGTCCAACATGCGGTCCGCCTCGTCCAATACGAGAACCTCCACGCGGTCCAGCTTGAGATGGTTCTGCTGGATCAGGTCCAGCAATCGTCCCGGGGTGGCGATGAGGATGTCCACCCCGTGACGCAGGGCGGCGCACTGGGACCGCTGGTTCACGCCGCCCACGATCACGGCGTGGCGCAGTTGCGTGTGCTTGCCGAACTCGGCGACGGCCTGGCCGATCTGAGCGGCCAGTTCGCGCGTGGGGGCCACCACCAGCGACCGGATCGGCCGCCAGCCGGACTTGGGCGTTTCGCGCCCCAAGCGCTGGAGAATCGGCAGGGCGAAGGCGGCCGTCTTGCCCGTGCCGGTCTGCGCGCAGCCGAGGATGTCTCGGCCGGCGAGGGCCTGCGGGAGGGTCTGTGCCTGGATGTCGGTCGGCCGGGAGAACTGCATGTCACGAACGGCGCGGTACAGGGCGCTGTGGAGGCCCATGTTGTCAAACGATGCATGGTCAGGATTCAAAGTTCACTCTTTTCTAATGATTGTAAAAACGCGGCCGGAGGGGTCTCGGGCCTGAATGGTTCTTGGTCGTGGGGAAGGCCGCTGTGCTCGCGGCGTCGGCGGCAGGACCGCGGCGCGCGAACTCACGTCCGAGGGGTTCGGGGCGGAAACTAGAAATCGCTCAGAGCAGGCTTACCAATACGTACAGGTTTTCCGGACACTCGCCCCAAAGAACTGGGCAGCGAGAGACGAGGGGATAACACCCCTCAGTACGCCGGTGAGCGATGTAATGGGAGCCGAAGCTCCACCTCATGGCTGTATTAGACACCATCCGCCGGACAATCGCCAGAAGAATCTTTCGCGATTTCTCGTCTTGCCCCGTCGCTGCCCGCCGGAGAAGACCCGCTCGGCGACGCGCGAAGCGTTGATTTGCGGGCGACGCGGCACTACGATGCCCGTTTCCGCCGCACCGACAGGAGCCTTGCCCATGGCCATGACCATCACGGAGAAGATCCTCGCCCGCCACGCCGGGCGCAAGAGCGTAACGCCCGGTGAGAACATCTGGGTAAACGTCGACGTGCTGATGACCCACGACGTGTGCGGCCCAGGCACCATCGGCATCTTTCGAGAGAACTTCGGCCCCGGCGCGAAGGTCTTCGACCCGGAGAAGGTGGTCATCATCCCGGACCACTACATCTTCACGGCCGACCCGAAGGCCCACCGCAACGTGGAAATCCTGCGGGAGTTCGTCGCCGAGCAGGGCCTGCCGTACTATTACGATCCGGACTTCATCCGCGCCGGCTGCGACGGCGTGCCCGCCCCCTACGAAGACCCGGCCACCACCCGCTACCGGGGCGTGTGCCACGTGGCCCTGCCGCAGAACGGCCACTGCCGCCCGGGCGAGGTGCTGCTCGGCACGGACAGCCACACCTGCACGCACGGCGCGTTCGGCGAGTTCGCCACCGGCATCGGCAATACGGACGCCGGCTTCGTGCTCGGCACGGGCAAGCTATGGCTGAAAGTACCTCCCACGCTGCGGTTCGTCTTCCGCGGGCAGATGCCGCCCTGGCTGATGGCCAAGGACCTGATTTTGCACGTCATCGGCGAGATCGGCGTGGACGGCGCCACCTACAGCGCGATGGAGTTCGCCGGCGACGCCCTGACGGGGCTCAACATCGACGAGCGCTGCACGATCTGCAACATGGCCATCGAGGCCGGCGGCAAGAACGGCATCATCGCCCCGGACGCGGTGACGCTGGAGTACGTCCGGAGCCGCACCGACAAGCCGTTCGAGCCGGTCGCCTCCGACCCGGAGGCGACGTTCGCCCGGACGTACGAATTCGACGTGGCGGCCATCGAGCCGACCGTCGCCTGCCCGCACTCGCCGGACAACCGCAACACCGCCCGCGGCCTGTCGGGCACGCGGCTCGATCGCGCGTACATCGGCTCCTGCACGGGCGGCAAGACCACGGACTTCGTCGCGGCCGCGCGCGTGCTGGCCGGGCGGAAGGTCGCCATCGAAACGTTCATCGTCCCGGCCACGGTCGAAGTCGACCAGGACCTCGACCGCCTGCACGTGGACGGCAAGAGCCTGCGGGAGGTGTTCTCCGAAGCCGGCTGCACCATCGGCCCGGCGAGCTGCGCCGCGTGCCTCGGCGGCCCGCAAGACACCTTCGGCCGGGCCAACGAGCCGCTGGCGGTGATCTCCACCACCAACCGCAACTTCCCGGGCCGGATGGGCTCCAAGGAAGCGGGCGTGCACCTCGCCAGCCCGCTGACGGCCGCCGCCAGCGCCGTCGCCGGCAAAGTGACGGACCCGCGGGAGTTCTACCCGGCCAGCCGCACCCCGGGCGCGGTGTAGCCCACGGCCGGCGAAGCTCTACGAACGGGCTCCGTGTCGATTTGTGTGCACAACATCCGCCGCGGCGGACTTCGGCGGGCGCGGCGGCGTTTCGGCCGGCTTGCCGACCGCCAGCAGGCTCCAGATGCGCAGCTCGCGCGGCACGCCCAACACCTCGCGCAGCTCATCTTCGCGGGGGCGCAGCGCCCCCTCCACCCAGCACGCCCCGTAGCCCATGGCCACGGCCGCCAGCAGCATGTTCTCCATCGCCGCCGAGGCGTCCTGCATCCAGAACTCGCCGAACTTCGTGCCTTCCGGGCGGACGAGGATCACGATGGCCGCCGGCGCGCCCTCCATCGCCCGGCCGGCGAAGCGGATGCGGTCCATCTGCCGCGGATCGTCCACGATGATGTACTCCCGCAACTGCATGTTGCAGCCGGAAGGCGCCTCGATGGCCGTCGCCACGATGCGCTCCAGGTCCGCCCTCGGAACCGGATCGGGGAGGTACTTGCGAATGCTGCGCCGCTTCTGGATCGCCTCAAACACGTCCATCAACTCGCCTCGCTTTCCTTGTCCAGCACGCGTTGGTCGTTCCGCGCCACGATGCGCTCGCCCGGCCGAACGACCACGAAGTCTTCATCCCACTCGCCGCGGAAGAGCTTCTCCAGCAGCGTCATGTCGCCCTCGCGCAGCTCGAACCGCCAGCCGCGCTCGGCCGCGCGCTTCCGGGCTTCTTCTATGTGCGATTCCTCGTCGCACACGCCCATCTTCAGATACAGCACACGGCTGTAGTTCTCCAGCCCGCCGCCAAGGCTCTGCCGGATGAACTCCGCGTTCTCCCGCCCGTACTTCTCGACCATCTGCTCGTGGGATTCGGCCAGCCCCAGCCGGCCCATCACGCCGGTTTGGCCGTAGGCGGGCTGGGCGGATTCCTCCTCGCCGGTGTTGCGCTCCGTCCAGCCCGTGGTCAGGAAGTACGTGCCGGGGTGCGCGTCGAAATACGCCTGGTACGCCTCGCGCGAGCCGAAGAACAGCGTAATGCAGTCGTGCGCCCGCGGGATCACCAGCGGGATGTCGCGCGCGGTGACGCCCGCCAGTCCGTCGTTGCAGCGGGCGTAGCCCAACAGGATGGCCTCGTAGCCGTCGGCCGGACTCACCGCGTCGATCGTCGACTGGATTTTCGTGTTCATGTCCGCCCGCTCCAGGTCGTGCAGGCCCTTGCGGAGGAACTCCACGTCCACCCTGTGCGGGCCGCGGGCCGCCAGCCAGCACGCCTCGCGGTAGAGAATCTCGCAGCCGATGAATTTGAACCTGCGGCGGGGTTGCTCCGTCACGTCAGAACCTCTCGAATGTCATCTGGTGGAACGGCTCCTCGCTCAGGTAGAGCACCAGCCGCTTGCCCTCGTCGATCAGCCTCAGCTTCGTTTTGAGCTTCTCCTTGCCGCGCGTCAGGTCCGCCTCGAACACCCCTCCGCCCAAGCTCTCCAGTTCGCCGCGAACGCCCCAGGACATGTACACCTTCATCCCGTCCTTCTCGCGCCGGATGTGGACCTCCGGGTCCGGGTTGGCCTGGAGGGCCGCCATCACCGGGTGCCGCAGCATCGGCCGGAGGTTGCGGGGCGGCGCCTCCCGGAAGCGCCCCAAAATCTTCTCCTCTTCCACCGCCGCCGGGGGGGAGACGCCGCCCAGCGCGGCCGACCCATACGGCGGAATCACCAGGGAGGCAGAGGTCTCCGTCCGCGGCACTTCGAACACGAGCGTCACCTCGCGCGAGCCGCCGCGCGGCACGCGCAACGTGCCCGGCCGGGCCAGCAGCGGCACGCCCCCCTCGCCGGGCCGCACGCCCAGCGATGGGTGCTCCATGGCCTCCGTCGCCAGGTACGCGCCAAACCCGTGCGCGGTGAACTCCGCCGGCCGGCCCATCGCCTCCACCTTCACCGGAACGAACCAGTACACGTTCCTCGCCCCGGCCGGGTGGTAGCCGCCGGGGCCGAAGATGCTCGTCTCAATCTTTCCCACCGTCAGCCGGATGTCCGGTTCGGCCGGGGGCGCTTCGGGCTGGGTCTTCGGCGCCGGTTTCGACTCGGGCGGATCGGAGGCGCGGGGGGCCGGCGGGTTTTGCGCAGCCGCGGGGCCCGGACCGGCCGGGCCGGTCGGCAGGCCCGTCGGCCCGCCGCCACCGTCGCCTCGCATCGCCTCCAGGCCGATCATCAACCCGATGCCGAAGAACAGCACCACCAGCACGCCGCCGCCGATCCAGTAGATCGCCGAGCGGTTCTTCGCCGCGGGCGCCGCCGCCCGCCCGGAGCGGTCCACCCGCAACGTCGATGCCGCGGACGCCATGGCCCCGGCGGCCGCGTGGCGGGCTTGCTCCGGCGGCGCCGCGCCTTGCGGTACGGGCGGAAAGTCGTCCCCGGCGAGGCCCATCTCGCCATCGCCCAGGTCTTCCAGCACTTCTTCCGGTTCTTCGCCCTCTTCCTTGCGGGTGATGAGGGCCACCAGTTCATCGTCATCCGTGTGCGGAATGCGGATGAGGTTCATACAGGACGGGCAGCGGGCCTTCTTGCCGGCCATGCGCCCGGAGATCTTCAGCGTGCGCCCGCAGCCGCCGCAGGTGACGGCGACCCTCCGCGCCATCGCCTGACGGGCCTGGACGGCGAACCCCTCCCGCTCCTCCGTATGGGACAGGGCCTCCGGCGTCAGGGCGGCCGTCTGGCCTTCGGCGTCCGGCACGCGGATTTCGTGCGCGCAGTTGGGGCACTGCAGCGCCTCGCCCGGTTCGGCGCCGTCCACGCGGATTGTGTCTCCGCAGTTGCCGCAGCGGAACCTCATGCCGGGCCTCCCCCGCTCGCGCAGCGCTGGGCGATGGGCATCCGCCGGCCCGCGCCGAAGGCCCGCGCCGTCGCCTTCAGAACCGGGGCGGCCTGGCGGCGCTTGAACTCCGCCCCGTCCACCATCCGCACCACGCGCCGCACGGTCGGCTCGTCGAAGCCTTCGGCGAGAATCTCCTCGGCCGTGCGGTCCTGCTCGATCAGCCGACGAAGAATCTCATCCAGCAGGTCATACGGCGGAAGCTTGTCCTGGTCGAACTGGTTGGGCTTGAGTTCGGCGCTGGGCGCCTTGGTGAGGATGGATTCCGGGATGCGCTCGCCGCCGGCCTCCGCGTTGAGCTGCCGGGCGAGGTCGTAGACCACGGTCTTCAGCAGGTCGCCGATGGGCGCCAGCCCGCCGCACATGTCGCCGTAGAGCGTGCAGTATCCGCAGGACAGCTCGGACTTGTTGCCCGTCGCCAGCGGCAGGTGGCCCAGGGCGTTGCTGGCGGCCATCACCAGCGCGCCGCGGATGCGGGCCTGGATGTTCTCATCCGCCAGCGCCGCCTGCGGCGGGCGCAAAAAGCCGCTGATGGCCTTCTCATACGCCGCGTGCATCTCCTCGATGGCGACCTCCACGTATTCCACGCCGAGGTTGCGGGCGAGTTGCTCGGCGTCCGTCACGCTATGGCCGCTGCTATAGCGGCTGGGCATGGCCAGGCACAGCACGTTGGCCGGCCCCAGGGCGTCGGCGGCCAGCACGGCGACCACCGCCGAGTCGATCCCGCCCGAGAGGCCCAGCACCGCCTTGCGGAAGCCGCACTTGTGGGCGTAGTCCCGCAGGCCGAGTTGGATGCCCGCCGACAGCCGCTCCATCGGCTCGCCCAGCGGCGCCCGGCGCCCGGAACGCCGGTCCAGGTCCACCAGCAGCAGGTCTTCCCGGAAGCTCTTCGCGCGGGCGAACACCTCACCGGTCTGGCTGATGGCGCTGCTGGCGCCGTCGAAGATCAGCTCATCGTTCCCGCCCACCTGGTTGACGTAGAGGATCGGCGCCCCGCACCGCCGGGCCTGCCGGCCGAAGAGGTCTTCGCGGACGGGGGCCTTGCCCATCTGGTACGGGCTGGCGGCCATGTTGATGATGACCTCCGCCCCGGCCTGCCGCAGCCGGCCGATGGGGTCTTGCCCGTACAGTTCGCGGCCGAGCGATTCGGCGTCCCACAGGTCTTCGCAGATGCTCACGCCGAACCGCACGCCGCCGACCTCGACGCAGCCCGCCTCCGTGCCCGGCTCGAAGTAGCGCGTCTCGTCGAACACGTCGTAGGTCGGCAGGAGCGTCTTGACGTGCACCTGCTGCACCCGCCCCCCGGCCAGCAGCGCCGCGGCGTTCTGCAGCGGTCGGCCGGAGGATTCCGGCGTGCGGCGCACGAAGCCCACCAGCGCCGCGATGTCGTGGCAGTCGGCCGCGAGGCTCTCCAGTGCCGCGGCGTTCCGCCGCACGAAAGGCCCCTTGCGCAGCAGGTCGCGCGGCGGGTAGCCCACGATGGCCAGTTCTCCAAAGACCACCAGGCCCGCGCCCGCCTCGGCGGCGGCGCGGATGGCGCGGCGAATCTTCTCGGTATTGCCGCCGATATCTCCGACGATCGGGTTACACTGCGCTAGAGCGATCTGCATGAATCCGGTCTTCCGCTTGCCAGTCTGTTTATTCGAGGTGGCGTCCGGCGGACCAACACGCCCATTGCAAACGCCCGGAACCTAGTGTAATAATACTGACGGACAACGCCATTCCCCTTTCCTTGAATCTGCCGGGAGAGAACACGATGCGTACGATACAGATCCTGATGCTGGCGGGCATCGCGGCCGCGCTGCTGGGCGGGTGCGACAAGAAGGTCAAGCTCACGTTCGTGAACCACACGGCCCAGAGCCGGGAGGTGCAGCTTTCCGGGCCGGGCGTGGACCGCTCCTACGTGGGCGTCGCCGCGGGCATGGGCGGCAAGGCCCGCTACGGCACGCTGAAGGTCAAGAAAGACTACCTGCCGGCCACGTACGAATGGTGGGCGGGCGACGTGTCCAGCCGCTTCACGGTGACGGAAGACACGCCGGGAGAAGTCTGGATCGACATCAAGCCCAGCGGAAGCGGCGGCCTGCGAGACAAGCACACCGAGGTCGAGGAAACCAAGAAGTTGCAGATAGAGGACATGCCGATCTGGCAGGACACGGTGGTGGAGTAGACCCCGCGGCCGTCCGGCGGCATACGGCTCGCCCGTGGACGTAGCGAACGCCATCTCGAAGGTGCGGTTCGGTTCGGCCCGGCCCCAGCGCGTGCATCTGCACAAGGGCGACGGGCTGGCGGCGGAGCTGCTGTGCATGGAGCCGGGCCAGCAGACGCGCGTGCTGCACGGAGAGTGGATGTACTACGTGATCGCCGGCCATGCGACGGTTCGCGCGGGCGCGGAAGAGTCCGAGATCGCATCCGGGCACTCCGTGGCGTTCGCCCCGGACGAAGACCACACCATCGCCAACGTGGACGAAGGCCGGCTCATCTGCCTGGCCTTCACGAAGGCCGAATAGGCCCCGCCGCGAACGCGGAACTTCAAGGAATGGACATGCAGGCAGGCATCGTACACAACGCGCTCGGCGCGACGGACCTGGCGGAGGCCTTCGCCCGCGCGGGCGAGATCGGCTTTGACGGGCTGGAGGTGTTCTATTCTTCCGCGGAAGACGCGGCCCTGCTGTCGGCGGACGGTCATGCCGAGGCCCTGCGCGGCTATGCCCGCCGCGCCGGCGTGCGGATCGAAGGCATGGCGATGGCCTTCCTGTGCGGGAGCCGCTCGCTGATCGGCGACGCGGGGCAAATCGAGCAAACGCAAACCCACGTGCGGCAGGCACTCATGGTGGCGGCCGAGGCCGACTGCCCGATGGTGATGGTTCCGTTTTTCGGGCAGAATCTCATCGAGACCGAAGACGAACTCCAGCGCGCCGCCGACGCCCTGCTGGACCTGGCGGATGCGGCCGAGGCCTCCGGCGTGGTGCTGGGCGTAGAGAGCACGCTGAACTGCCACCAGGAGCAGTCGCTGCTGGACCACGTCGGCAACAGCGACTTCGTGAAGATCTACGCCGACACCGGCAACGACACCGCCCGCAAGTTCGACCCGCCCACCAACATCCGCCGCCTGGGGCCTGGCGCTCTGTGCGGCGTGCACTTCAAAGATGTCCGCCTGAAGGCCGGCGAGCCGCCGGACTACTCCGTGGCCCTGGGCGAGGGAGATGTAGACTTCGCCGCCGTGGTCAACGCCCTGCGCGCGGTGAACTACGACGGATGGATCGTGCTGGAGACGCCGAAGGGGCAAGACCCCCTCGCCTCGGCACGGGCCAACCTCGCCTTCACGCGGGAGCTTCTCAACCAAACCGCCTGACCCGCCGCCGGCACGAGCGAAGGGTCGGGCCTCACCGGGAGTGCAAGCCCATGCTGGCCGAACAGACGATCGTTCCGCAGGTTTTCGAGGCCGTCATGCTGGTGTGCTTCGGTGTGTCCTGGCCGCTGTCGATCCTCAAGGCGTGGCGGACGCGCCGGGTGGAGGGAAAGTCCATCGCGTTCGTCGGGATGATCTTCTTCGGCTACATCGCCGGGCTGTGCGCGAAGTTCGCCAAGTCTATCCAGACCGGGCAGGACCTGGAATTCGTCACGGCCGCCTACGCGCTGAACGCGGTTCTCGTGGGCGTGGACATGGCCCTGTTCCTCGCCATCAAGACCGGACGGCTCAAGCCCAGGGCGCCGACCCCGTCTCTATAACCGCTCCGCCGCCACCAGGTCGTCGTACGTCTCCCGCCGCCGGATGACCCGCCAGCGGTCGCCCTCCACCAGCACCTCGGCCGCACGGGGGCGGGAGTTGTACTGGCTGGACATCACGAACCCGTACGCCCCGCAGGAATACACGCTCAGCAGCTCGCCGCGCCGCATGGGCGGCAGCACGCGGTCCTTGGCCAGAAAATCGCTCGTCTCGCACACGCCGCCGACCACGTCCACCTTCACCCCGCCGGCCGGCTGGTGGCCGATGGCCCGGCGCGGGGCCTCCGCCCCGGCCGGCAGCGCGGCCGGATAGACAAAGTGCTCCGCCTCGTACAGGGCCGGCCGCAGCAGGTCCGTCATGGCCGCGTCGACGATCAGGAACGTGCGGTCGCCGCCGGTCTTGACGTACTGCACCCGCGTCAGCAGGATGCCCGCGTTGCAGGCGATCTGCCGGCCGGGCTCGAGGATCACCTCCAGCCCCCGCCCGGCCAGCAGCGGCACGATGTCTTTGGCGTAGTCCCTGGCCAGCGGGCTGCGGCCCTCTTCGTAATCCGCGCCGAACCCGCCGCCGATATCCAGCGCCCGCACGGTGAAGCCGCTGCCGCGGAGCTTGTCGATCAGCTCCAGCGTCTTGGTGATGGCCTGCACGTACGGCTCGGCGGAGTAGATCGGCGAACCGATGTGCAGGTGAATGCTGTCCAGCCGGGCGCTGCCGTCGCGGCCGTAGGTCTCGAAGAACCGCTCGGCGCGTTCGATATCGACGCCGAACTTCGTTTCCTTCTTGCCGGTGGTGGTGTAGCGGTGGGTTCGCGGGTCGTAGACGTCCGGGTTCAGCCGCAGCGCGGCCCGCACCTGCCGGTCGGCCTCGCCGGCGATGCGGGAAAGGTTCTCGAACTCCGCCTCCGACTCCACGTTGAAGATGCCCACGCCCGCGGCGATGGCGTCGGCGATCTCGCGGTCGGTCTTGCCCACGCCGGCGAACACCACCTTGCTCATGTCCGCCCCGGCCTCGACGGCGCGGGCCACCTCGCCGCCGCTGACCACGTCGAACCCGCTGCCCGCCCCCGCCAGCAGTCGCAGCACGTGCAGGTTCGAGAGGCACTTGATCGAGTAGCAGATGGTGGGCCTGACCTCCGCGAACGCCTCGGCGAGCTGCCCGTAATGGTGCAGCAGCGTGGCGGCGGAGTAGATGTACACGGGCGTGCCGGCCTCGGCGGCGATGGCTTCCACCGGCACGTTTTCGCAATACAGTTGACCGTTCTTGTAGCTGAAGAAATCCAAGGCGATTCCCTTCCGACAGCGGCAAACGCTTATCTTAGTACGATATTCCGTTCGGGGCCAGTCGCCTTTACCCATTTGCGGGGCAAGCGCATTGTCTATTGCCGGGCCTTCGGCCCGGAAGGCAGTCCCCCCTCCCATCGCCACAAGAAGCGATCCTGCGCGGAACGGCAGAACGAGTGGAAATCGAATACGATGATCTTCTGTTATAATCGCTTGCTTGATTATGCCTTATGATAAATTCGAACCTGCTCGGCGGGACAGGAGCCACCTCCTGTCGTCTGCCTTCCATGTGGTTGCGCCCCGGAGAGCCCAGGCGGTGAGCGGAGCATGAATCTTCCCTACCTTACACCTTCCCTTCCCGGCGTCGGCGGGGAGATCAAGCAGCGGCCGGAAGACTTCCGCGTGGAGGAAGCGCCGCTCTACGAGGCGAGCGGCGAGGGCGCGCACACCTACCTGCAGATCCGCAAGGTGGGCATCCCCACCGCGGCGGCGGTGGACCGCATCGCCCGGCACATGGGCGTGCGCCCGACGGAGATCGGCCTGGCCGGCCTGAAGGACGCCCACGCGGTCACCACGCAGTGGCTGAGCCTGGAGCACGCCGACGAGGCCCGCCTGGCGGCCTTCCGCGACCGGCAGGTGGACATCCTTTCCGTCACGCGGCACACCAACAAGCTCCGCCCGGGGCACCTTGCCGGCAACCGCTTCGCCATCCGAATCCGCGGCGCCGGCGAGGGGCATCTGCCGGCCGCGAGGGCCATTCTGGAGGTGCTGCGGCGGCGGGGCGTTCCGAACTACTTCGGCGAGCAGCGCTTCGGCGCGCGGGAAGACACGGCCCGCCTTGGCGAGCAACTCGTCCGGGGAAACCTGGACGAATTTGTAGCCCTCTACCTCGGCCGGCCCCGCCCGGACGACCCGCCTGACTGCCGCCTCGCGCGGGATGCGTTCGACATCGGCGACTACGCCCGGGCGCTGAAGCGCTGGCCGCGGCACTACGCCAACGAGCGACGGGCGCTGTCCGCCTATCGCAAGAAGCACCGCGCCGCGCAGGCCGTCTCGGCCGTGGACAAACGGATGCGGCGGTTCTACGTGTCCGCCTTTCAGAGCGCGATCTTCAACGAGATCGTCGCCCGGCGGATCGAGACCCTCGACACCGTGCTGGAGGGCGACTACGCCCGGAAGACCGACACCGGCGGCGTGTTCCTCGTGGAAGAGCTGGAGGCCGAGCGCCCGCGGGCGGAGGCCCGGGAGATCAGCCCGGCCGGCCTGCTGCCCGGCTACCGTTGCCGACTGGCCGGCGGCGAGCCGGGCCGGATCGAGGCCGAGGCGCTGGCCGCCTTCGGCGTCACGTTGGAGAGCTTCGACCGGGCCGGGGCGCTGCGGATCAAGGGCACGCGGCGGGCGCTGCGGTTCCTGCTTGACTCGCCGCATGTCTCGGCCGGGGCGGACGAGCACGGCGAGTACCTGGAGCTTTCCTTCGCCGCGCCCTCCGGGTGTTACGCGACGGTGGCGCTGCGAGAAGTCATGAAGAACTCCTGAGTATGCACGGAGGGTTCCGGGTTCGAGCCGCGGAGGCCTCGCCGCGCGCGGGAGCCGGCGCGAGCGGCGCCGCTTCCGCGCTTGGCGCGCCGGCGAGGCGGGGGTAAGCTTTCGGCGGTTAGTCATGTGTCTAAACGGTTTGCGGGAGGCAGGGGTAGCGATGCCGATCAAATTTGCGTGCAGCAACGCGGGATGCGGCAAGAGCATCAAGGTGCCGGACGGCAGCGAAGGCAAGAAGGTCCGTTGCCCTTCGTGCGGTATGAGGCAGAGGATTCCGGATGGCGGTTCCGGCGGAGGCATGGATTGGCTCGACGAGCTGGGCGCCGCCGAGGCCGGCAGCCCGGCGGCCGCGCCGGCCTACGGACAGGCATCCGCCGGCGACGTGCCGTACCGCTGCACCGGGTGCGGCAAGAGGCTGATGTACCCGGACGCCCTGTGCTCGCGTTGCGGGGGCACGGCCGAGCAGCCGGCCAGCGCCCCGGCCGCGACCGCGACGGCCGCACCGCCGGCCGCGTTCGGCGGACCCTTTGGCCGACCGCCGGCGGATGGCTCCCTGTCCGGGCAGTGCCTGGGCGCCATCGGCTACGGCTTCAGCAACTTCGGGGCGGTCATGACGCTGGTGCTGGTGTCCGTCGGCGTCTCGTTCCTCTTCAACCTCATCACGATCATCCCGTTCCTCGGCGCTGTCATTGCGCTGGTCGGCGGGCCGTTTGTGGCGCTGGGGCTGCTGGGCTACGTGGGGCGGTTCCTGCTGGACTGCATCCTCGGCTCGCTGGAAGGAAGCAAGGAGGCGCCCAATGTGGAGAACTTCCAGTTGCTGCCGATGGCGAGCACCGGCCTGCGGATACTGGGGCTGATCGTGGTCTACGTGCTGCCGATCGTCACGATTCCGCTGCTGCCGCTGGGCCTGCTGGCCCTGGCCGTAACGGGTGACGGGCGGGCGTACAACCTGACCTGGGCGCTCAAGGCGGCCTCGCGCAACGCCGGCGGCCTGGCCAAAGCTTGGGCATTCCTGCTTTTGTGGGGCGTCATCGGCATCGGCATCGTCAGCGGCGCGTTGTTCGGGGTAGCCCTGGCCGCGGTGGCGGCCGGCGCGGCGGCCGGTGGAGAGGGCATCAGCGCATTGCTCGCCATGGCCGGCGTGTGGCTGGTGGGCGGACTGTTCGTCCAGGGAGTGGGCATCACGATGCAGGTGGCGGCGTGCCACTGCATCGGCGCTCTGGGGCGGTTCCACCGGGACATTGTCGACACGCTGCCGCCCCAATCCAGCGCGGGGCTCTCTCTGGCGTTCGTGGGCGGAGGAGCGGCCGCCAGCTCGCTGGTGGTGTTCCTGGCGGTCTCCGCGGCCATGGGGATGGTGGAGGACCGTCGCCTGAACCGCCGTGCCGCAAGGCGCGGCCCCGACACGACAAACACGGCCCTCCGCGAGCCGGCCCGTGGCGGCGCCCCACACCATGCGAACAATGCCCCGCCGCCGAGGCGCCAAACCGCCGCCGGCGCGGACCCCCTCCTGCCGGCCGAGCCGGCAGCGCCGTCAGCCGCGCACCGGCGCCACGGCTACCGCAAGCTGCATCCGAGCGACTCGTCTGTGGCCGTCGCCCGCAAGAAGCTGAGAAACCTCTGGGCCTGCATCCAGGTGCATCAGCAGAACCACGCGGGCGCGCTGCCCCAGGATATCAGCCTGTTGACACGCGAGTGCCTGGTGACCCCGGAAGACACCCTCGCCCCGGACGGACGGCCGTATACCCTCCGCCACATCCTGCCGGAACACGCCCTGCCCGGCGACTACGTGCTCTACAGCCTGCACGAGGTGGAGGGCAAGTTGCTGGCGATGCGCCACGACGGCACGATCGCGGAGGTGGCGGGCGGCAAGGCGGGCCTGGAGCAGGCGCTGCGGCGGCAGGATGCCCGCCTGCGGCGGGCGGTGGCGGATGTGAGCCAGTACCGCCGCGCCGCCGTGCGGGAGGAGAAGTCTCTCGTCCACCAGGCCGAAGCGAACCTCCGCAACCTGCTGCACGATATCATGCTATTCGCGTCGAAGAACCAGGGGCAATTGCCGGCTTCCATCGCGGAACTTCGCGCGGCGGCCGGCTGCGTGGTGGACGAGGCGGACCTCCACCCGCCCGCGGACCCCGCCCGGACGTACGTCCTGCTGAAGGAGGATACGCCCGGAGCGGACCCCACCACTATCCTGGCGTACGACCCGCACGTGTACCCGGCCGCCCGGAAGATGGACCGCTTGTATGCCATCGTGGTCGATGGCCGCACCGGCATACTGAGCATACGGCAGTTCGAATCGCAAGAGCAGTTCCAAAAGCAACTTGCCGAACAGGGCCTGCGTGAGCCGCCGCAACTGGTGCGGCTTTCGGAAGAGGCCGTCAAGGCCCCCCGCCCGCCCAAACAGGTGGAGATCAAGCAAACCGCTCCCCTGCACGACCAGGCGCAAGCGCGGCTGAAGAACATCGCGGCCGCCCTGAAGCAATACAAACTCAAGCACGACGGCAAGTTGCCGAAGACACTGGAGGAACTTCGCTCCTCCGGCGCGTTGAAGAACGAGGCGGACCTCACGCCCCCCGGCGGGGTGGAGAAGCATTACGTGCTCGTCCCGGAGCCGAAGGCCGGGTTCGACTGGCACAATGTGCTGCTCTACGACCCGCACATTTACACGTTCACCGACCGGCCGTTCGTCTACTACCTGGATGGGGCGCTGGAACTGCGGTTCTACACCTCCGAGAGCGAGTTGCGGCGGAAGCTCGAGCGGCAGGGCAGCCCGATGGAGGTGGCCCTCGCCGAGGGCGGCGCCGCCGAAG
>Ga0102959_1000013_pt1 | contig 54311 bp, 43 predicted proteins | sample SalPonF2_B_D2_MG_FD_84520 | JGI IMG/M metagenome (GOLD analysis project Ga0102959, IMG submission 84520) | Salt pond soil microbial communities from South San Francisco under conditions of wetland restoration - Salt Pond MetaG SF2_B_D2_MG ...
AACGAGGCGCAGACCGTCGCCCGCGAGCGCGTCGAGGACGCGGTCGCGGCGCTGGCGGCGGCCGACGTCGACCCGGAGGCGTCGGTCTCGGTCGTCGCCGGCCCGGACCAGTACACGGCCGGCGAGCCGACGATGGCCCTGGAGGCGATGGAGGGGAACGACCGACTGGAGGCCCGGCGTCGGCCCCCCGGCCCCGAGGAGTACGGGCTCTACGGACGGCCGACCGCCGTCCACACGCCCCGGACCCTGGCGCAGGTCCGGGCCGCGGTCAGGCACCCGGACTGGTTCGACCCCGACGCCGCGGACCCGGGCACCCGGCTCGTCACCATCGCCCGCGGCGACGGTGCGCTGGCGACGGTCGAACTCCGGACCGACGGCTCCCTCGGGGACGGCCTGGCCGCGCTCGGGGCGCGGGAGTTCAAGATGGCGACTGTCGGCGGTCGGTTCGGCGGGCTGACCCGCGACCTCGACGTGCCGCCGGGGGCCTCGGCGCTCCGGGCTGCCCGGCTCGGGACGAACGGCGCGGTGGAACTGTTCGGCGACGACCGCTGTGCCGTCGCGCTCGCGGGCCGGCAGGCGCGCTTCGCCCGCGAGGAGAACTGCGGTCGCTGTGTCCCCTGCCGGGAGGGGTCGAAGCAGCTGACCGACATGCTACGGGCGGTCTACGACGGCTCCTACGAACCCGGGCGGCTGACCGAGCTAACTCGCGTTCTGCGCGAGTCGAGCGTCTGCGAGTTCGGCCGGGACGCCGCGCGCCCCGTCGAGACCGCGATCGACGCCTTCGAGAGCGAGTTCGCCGCCCACGCGGACGGTCGGTGTCCCAGCGGAGAGTGTGACCGATGAGTTCGGAGACCCCACTGCCACGAGTACCGGACGTGACCGACCCGCGACCGAACACGCCGCTGACCGCCGAGTTCGCGCCGGGGACCGCGAACGACCCGCCGCTCCCCGAGGCCGAGGCGATGAGCCACCTCCACGTCGACGGCGAGGCCGTGGCGGTCCGTCCCGGCGCGACGCTGCTCGAGGCCATCGAGACCGCGGGGGCCGACGCCGACGTCCCGGCGCTCTGCCACTACGACCGGGGCGACGAGATCGGGCCACGGAGCGAGTGCCGGACCTGCGTGGTCGAGACCGACGAGCACGGCCTGGTGCCGGCCTGCAGCTTCCCCGCCGAGGACGGGCTGACCGTCCGGACCGACGCGGCGGGCGCGGAGGAAGCCCGCTCGGTCAACCTCGACCTGGTCCTCTCGGATCACAACCTGCGGTGTACGACCTGCGGGAAGAACGGCCGCTGTGAGCTCCAGGACGCCAGCATCGCGGCCGACGTGACCCACCCGCGCTACGGCGTGCTTGACGACCGCAGCCAGTACGAGCCCATCGACGAAACCTCTTCGTTCATCCAGATCGACCGCAACAAGTGCATCCTCTGCAACCGCTGCGTGGAGGCGTGCAACGACGTCCAGGTCGAGGGCGTCCTCCGCGTCGAGGACGGCCCGGACGGCGACCCGCGCATCGGCTTCCAGGGCGACGCCGAGACGATGTTCGACTCGACCTGCGTCTCCTGTGGGCACTGCGCGACGGTCTGCCCGACCGGCTCGCTCGTGGAGAAGGGGCTGGCCGACTCGGCGACCATCCCGCTGCGGGGGTTCAGCCAGCGCAACTCCGTCGGCGAGGTGATCGAACACGATGAGGTCGAGACGGCCGACACCGCCGAGGTGCCGAACCGGGGCAGCGCCCGACCCGAGGTCGCGGCGGCGAAGCGCTCGGGCGTCGCGGGCATGATGGGGCGAGCGAAGGAACTCGCGGGAGAGACCGGGCGGAAGCTCGGCCAGGCCGCGCTCAGGGAGGGCGAGCACCTCGCCGAGAGCGTGGCCGCGAGCACGCTCTCGGAGGGCCGGATGTTCGACATGGCCCAGGTGGTCAGCGCCTACCGCCTGCGCGACGTCCACCGGACGGAGACGACCTGTGGCTACTGCGCCGTGGGCTGTCGCTTCGAGGTGTACGCGACCGACGAGGAGGTGCTGGGGGTTCGACCGACCGACGAGGACGCCGCGCCCGCGAACGACTTCTCGACCTGCGTGAAGGGGAAGTTCGGCTACGACTTCGTGAACAGCGAGGGCCGGCTGACGACCCCGCTGGTCCGCGAGGGCGGCGCGCTCCGCGAGGCGACCTGGGAGGAGGCCTACGACCGGGTGGTCGAGGGGCTGACTCGGGTCGTCGACGAGTCCGGTCCAGACGCGGTCAGCTGCTTCGCCTCCTCGAAGTGCACCAACGAGGAGGACTACCTGATGCAGAAGTTCGCCCGGCAGGTGCTCCACACCAAGAACATCGACAACTGCGCGCGGCTCTGTCACTCCTCGACGGTCGCCGGCCTGCTCCAGACGGTCGGCTACGGCGCGATGTCCAACAGCATCGACGACGTCGCCAACGCCGACTGCTATCTCATCACGGGCTCGAACACGACCGAGAGCCACCCGGTGCTGGCCACGCGCATCAAGCAGAACGTCCGCGACGGCGCGGACCTCGTCGTCTTCGACCCGCGCAAGGTCGGCATCGCAGAGCACGCGAGCCAGTTCACCCGCGTGAAGCCGGGCTACGACATCGCCTGGATCAACGGGCTCATCCGGTACATCGTCGAGCACGACCTCCACGACCGGGAGTTCGTCGAGGAGCACACCCGGAACTTCGACGAGCTGGTGGAGAAGGTCGAACCGTTCACGCCCGAGGCGGTCGAGCGCCTCACGGGGGTCCCGCCCGAGGAGCTGGCGAGCGCCGCGGAGACCATCGCCGCGGCGGAGTCCTGTGTCTTCGGCTGGGCGATGGGCATGACCCAGCACTCCCACGGCACGGGCAACGTGCTGGCCGTGGCGGACCTGGCGCTCGTGACCGGCAACCTCGGCAAGCCGAACGCGGGCCTCTCGCCGTTCCGTGGCCACAACAACGTCCAGGGCGGGGGCGGCGACGTCGGGACGCTCCCCAACAGCCTGCCGGGCTACCAGGACGTGACCGACCCCGACGTCCTCGACGCGTTCGAGGACGCCTGGGGCGTCCGCCCGCCCGACGAGGTGGGGCTCAAGGTCCCCGAGACGTTCGAGGAGGCCAAGAAGGGCAACGTCCGGGCCATGTACGTCATGGGCGAGAACCCCGCGCTCTCCGAGCCCGACATCTCCGACGCGCGGGAGGTGCTCGCGGACCTCGACTTCCTGGTCGTCCAGGACATCTTCATGACCGAGACGGCCGAGCACGCCGACGTCATCCTGCCCGCGGTCTCCTTCGCGGAGAAGTCCGGCACGTTCACGAACACCGAGCGCCGGGTCCAGCTGGTGGGGCAGGCCATCGACCCGCCGGGGGAGTGCCGGCAGGACTGGCGCATCCTCTCGGAGTTGGCGAACCGCCTGGGTTTCGACTGGGACTACCGCGACCCGGCGGAGATATTCGACGAGCTCGCGTCGCTCTCGCCCATCTACGCCGGCATCAGCCACGGCCGGCTAGAGCGAGAAGGCGGAATCCAGTGGCCCTGTCCCGACCCCGACCACCCCGGCACGAAGTTCCTCTACGAGGACGGCTTCAACTTCCCGGACGGCAGGGCCCGGTTCGTCCCGGCGGACATGGGCGAGCCCGGCGAGCTCCCGGGCGAGGAGTACCCGCTCACCCTGACGACCGGCCGGGTCCTCTACCACTTCCACACGGGGACGCTCACCCGGCGGGTCGAGGGGCTGATGAGCCACGTCGGCGAGAGCTTCGTGGAGATCCACCCGGAGACCGCCGAGCGGCTGGGTGTGACCGACGGCGAGTACGTCCGCGTGGAGTCGCCGCGCGGCGCCATCACCGTCAGGGCCGAGGTCACCGACCGCCCGGGCGAGGGCGTCGTCTTCATCCCGATGCACTTCGCGCAGGGCGCGGTCAACGAGCTCACCCAGGAGGGCACGTTCGACCCGACCAGCGGCATCCCCGAGTACAAGGTGTCGAGCGTCCGCGTGACGCCGGTGGGGCCGGAGCCGGACGCGGAGCCGCTCGCCGGTCCCTCGGAGGCGGCCGGCGACGACTGACCCGACTCCCGGGTCCGACCTGACGCACGACAAAATTTTTCAACCGTCCACGAGGAGTAGCGAACATGACCCCGGCCGACGGCGACGCACTTGTCGACGCCCTCGGGGACCTCGTGGGCGCCGGCCTGCGGGTCGTCGCGAGCTACGACCGTGACGGCTACGATCCGCTCTTCGTGCGGTCGGACGTGGACTTCCGGATCGAGGAGCTGGGGGAGGGTGTACACGAGGACCTGATACTCCAGGGGCTCGGCCGCGAACAGCTGGAACTGCTCTTCGACGCGGGGTCTCTCGACTGCTCGATGCACCGGTTCGAAGAGATGACCGCCTTCCAGTTCCCGACCGGCGACTACCGCGGGGTGTTCGTCAGCGTCGACCCAGACGTGGACGTGCCGCTCGTCAGCTTCGTCGACGTGTGCGAGGGCCATTTCTGACCGGTGCCCCCCATTCGTGCCGGCGACGACCGCTCGACGCCGTTCCACAACACCGAAGCACCCGGACCGCGAACCCCTCGCCGATGCAGGTAGCCGACCACGAGGTGCGGGGCGTCGAGGTGGACGCGGAGACCCGCTGTGCCCACTACCACACGGAGCGGGACGTCGTCGCCATCGAGTTCCCGTGCTGTGGGACCTTCTACCCCTGCTTTGCGTGCCACGACGCGGTGGCCGACCATCCCGCGACGCGCTGGCCGGCCGCCGACTTCGACGAGCGAGCCGTCCTCTGTGGCGCCTGCGGGACCGAGCTTACCATCTCGGTGTACCTCGACTGCGAGTCGACCTGTCCGGCCTGCGGGACGGCGTTCAACCCCGGCTGCGCCGCGCACGTCGACCGCTACTTCGAGGTGTAGCGTGCAGCCGTCGGGTCGACGGTCGGCGACGGTCGCCACCTTCTCCTGGCGCGCGACGACGCTTCGGGCACGTCGGCGTCACAACCGACCGACCAGGTCCTCGGCCAGCCGGAGCGCGAGCGCGGCGATGGTCAGCGTCGGGTTCATCGCGCCGCCCGTCGGGAAGACGCTGGAGGAGGCGATCCAGAGGTTCGAGAGGTCGTGGGTCCGGAGGTTCGCGTCCACGACGCTCGCGGCCGGGTCGTCGCCCATCCGGGTCGTCCCCATGTGGTGGAACGCCGGGCCCGTGTTCTCCGGGCCCACCGTCCACTCCACGGTCGCGCCGAGTTCCGCCAGTATCTCGCGCTGTATCTCGTTCGCGCCCTCGATGGTGCGCCGGGTGTGCTCGTCCAGCCGCCAGACGACGTCCGGGACGGGGTTGCCGCGGTCGTCGGTCCGGGACGGGTCCAGCCGGACGCGGTTCGCCGCGCGGGGGAGCTGCTCGACCAGCGCGCCGACCGCGACGTGGGTGCCGTACCGCTCGCGGAGCGAGTCCAGCAGGTCGTCGCCGAACTCGTCGGCCGCGAGGGCCGCCTCGACCGGCGAGGGCCCGGCGTAGTTGAGGAACTCGAGCTTGATGGCGCCGCGCTCCGGGCCGGGCCGGTCGTAGAACTGGTGGCTCTCGGTGGTGTTGAAGCCGACGTGGTGCTGGCGCGTGGGCCGGTCGAGGCTCCCGCCGACGCCCGCGAACAGGTGGTCCATGAAGTACCGCCCCACCCGCCCGGAGGAGTTGGCGAGGCCGTCCGGGTGGCGCTCGGACTCGGAGAGCAGGAGGAGCCGCGGCGTCTCCACCCCGCCGCAGGCGACGACGAACGCGCGCGCCTCCTGCTGGTGCTCGCGGCCGTCGGGCGTCGCGTAGACGGCGGCGGTCACGCGCTCGCCCGTGGCGTCGTGTTCGAGTCGCTGTACCGGCGCGCGGTCGACGACGCGGGCGCCGGCCGCTTCGGCGCGGCTGACGTGCCGCTCGGCCGTGTACTTCGCGCCGGACGGGCAGACCGGCTCGCAGGTGCCGTAGCCCACACAGGCGCTCGCGCCGTCGAACGGCGCGGAGTTGCGGGCGTTGGGCACCGAGTGGGTGGCGATGCCGAGGCGCTCGCAGGCCGGCGCGAACAGCGAGTCGCTGTAGGAGGGCGGGAATGCGGGGAGCGGGTGCGGGGTCTCCCGGGGCGGTGCGAAGGGGTTGTCCGACGCGCCCGCGACGCCGAGTTCGCGCTCGGCGGCGGCGTAGTACGGCCGGAGGTCGGCGTAGGAGATGGGCCAGTCCGCGCCCACGCCGACCGACGAGCGGAGCGCGAAGTCCTGCTCGTGGAGCCGCATCACCATGCCCTGCCAGTGGAGCGTCGAGCCGCCGACGCCCTTCACCCTGGCCCGGTTCAGGGGGTAGCCGCGCTCGCCCGAGGAGGAGAAGGCGTCGCGGTCCCCGCCCATGCCCCAGACGGCCTCGGGTCCGTCCACCGGGCGAATGGCCCGCTCCATGCGCCTGCGCCGACTGTCGCGGTCGAACCCCGGACCGTCTCGGTCTTCAGAGCCTCCGCCGTCCGTCTCGTCGCCCGACGCCGACTCGGCGTCGAACCGCGGTCCGGCCTCCAGCACCACGACCTCGTGCCCGGCGGCCGCGAGTCGCGACGCGACGAGTGCGCCCGCCGGCCCGGAGCCGACGACGCAGACGTCGACGCGGTCGGACGGCGTCCTATCCACCGTCCGTACCCCCCGAATCGACGGAGTCCGACGGGTTCGAAGGTCCATCGCCGTCGTCGGTTCTCCCGACCCCGCTCCACACGTCCGCGGGTGGCCCGCGCTGATATGAGGCCGTTCCTCCAGGGTGACCCAGGGGGTTCTCGATGCCGACGAGCCGCCCGCCGGTGGGCGACGCGTAGAGCGCGAACAGAAGCTCGTTCACCACGAAGTGTCGCACGCGGGCGGGTTCCTCGCCCGTCGGGTCCGGGTCTGCGGTGTCGACGGCCATCTGGTCCAGCAGAGTCGCCCGCGTGGCCGCGTCGAGGGATCGGAACGGCCCGTCGAACCACTCCCGACTGTACTGGTCGAGCGTGGTGACGGCGTCCGCGACGCCACCGGCGTCCGCCGGGCGCCGTCGCAGCCGGGCGACGCTGTACTGCTCGACGAACGAGTCCACGCCCTCGACGGTCGAGGGGTAGACCACCTCGGCCACCGCGACGAGCGTCTCGAGGACGTGGCCGGAGAGCGGGTCGGGGTCGAGTGGGGTGCCCTCGAGCAGCGCCGCCTCGACCCGCCCGTCGTCCACGTCGGCCGCGGCCACGGCGACGCCCCCTGCCGCCAGCGCCGCCAGCACGTCCCGTCGCGTCAGCTGCATTCGCCTGGATTAGGGCGACCTAAAACTTAACGCTTCGCACCTGCGGCCGCCGTTCCTGGACCGGAGGCAGACGGTAGGCGGCTGGCAAGAGTCGGGAGTCGGTCAGTAGTGGACTGAGGGTGGTCGCGGCGCCGCTGCGACCGGTTGTAAGTCTATGTAATTAGTTGTAAGTCACCGCTCGACCCGAGTTTTTCGACCCGACCGGGCTATCCCAGGAACTCTCGCAGGTGGGCGACGTAGGCCTCGGTCCGGTCCTCGACGACCCAGTGGTAGGCGTCGTCGAGGGAGGTGAGTTCGGCGTCGCCGGCGACGTCCTCGGCCAGCCGCTCGGCGTAGGCGATGGGCTGGAGCACGTCGTCCGCGCCCCAGAGCAACAGGGTCTCGGCGGTGACCGCGCCGTAGTCCAGTTCGGTCGTGTGGCTGGTGTTCGTGGCGACGGCGTTCCGGGAGAGCGACGTCCGCGCCTCGGCACCCTGCCAGGGGGCCTTCATCCCCTCGACGAACTCCGGATTCGCCTCGTCGCCGTAGAGCCCGCCCGCGAAGGCGAACTCGAGCTTCTCGTCCAGCTCGCCCTGCGAGAGCTGGTCCATCTCGGAGGGGACGCCCAGGGAGTTGATGAACGGGACCGGCCACGAGTCGTAGGCGGTGGCGTTCGAGAGCACCAGCCGCTCGACGGTGTCCGGCTCGTGGACGGCCCGACGGAGCGCCACGCCGCCGCCGATGTCGTGGGCGACCAGCGAGACCGTCTCCGCGTCGAGGTGCGCGAGCAGGCCCCCGAGCGCCTGCTCCTGGGCGCGGATGGAGCGATCGAAGCCGTCGTACATCGCGGAGTTGCCGTAGCCCACCAGGTCCGGCGCGACGACGTGGCGTGTCTCGGCGAGCGCCGGCGCCACGTCGCGCCAGAGGTACGACCAGGTCGGGATGCCGTGGAGGAAGACGACGGGAGGGCCGTCGTTGTCCCGGCCGGCCTCGTAGTAGGCCATCGACAGCTGGTGGCCGTCGACGGTCACGCTGGTGGTCCGCTGTGCCCCGGTCCAGTCGTCGTGGCGTGCCATGCCTCGACACACCGCGGCCGGCGGGTTGGGTGTTCCGGTCGGGGTCGGTTCTCGCCGGGATACGGCGCCTGACCGGCGCGAGCGTCGAGCAGATTCGCCACGACGGCAAAGCCTAAGCGGCGCTCTCCCGAGTGTGGGGACATGCGCGCCGCCGTCCTGGAGGAGTACGGAGAGCCGCTCACCGTCACGACCGTCGACGCACCGGACCCCGACCCCGACGGCGTGGTCCTCCGGGTCGAGGCCTGCGGGGTCTGCCGGAGCGACTGGCACGCCTGGCAGGGCGACTGGGACTGGGTCGGGGCGAAGCCGCCGACGGGTCAGATCCTCGGCCACGAGCCCGCGGGGACCGTCGTCGCCGTCGGGGAGGACGTCACGACCGTCGCCGAGGGCGACCGGGTGGCCGTCCCGTTCAACCTGAGTGACGGCACCTGCCACCAGTGCCGGAGCGGCCACGCCAACGTCTGCGAGAACCTCCTCCCGCTGGGCTTCGCGCCGCAGGCCCAGGGCGCCTTCGCCGAGCAGCTGGCGGTCCCGCACGCCGACCAGAACGTGGTCCCGCTCCCCGACGGCGTCTCGGCCGTCGACATGGCCGGGCTGGGCTGTCGGTTCGTGACCGCCTTCCACGCCCTCTCCCACCGCGCGCAGGTCGGCGGGGGCGACTGGGTCGCGGTCCACGGCTGCGGCGGGGTCGGCCTCTCGGCCATCCACATCGCCGACGCCCTCGGCGCGAACGTGGTCGCGGTGGACATCCAGGACGAGAAGCTGGAGAAGGCGACCGAACTCGGGGCCGCCGAGACCATCGACGCCGCCGACGCCGAGAGCGTCCCCGGTGCCATCAAGGCGCTGACCGACGGCGGGGCGTACGTCTCGGTGGACGCACTCGGCGTCGCCGAGACCTGCCGGAACTCGGTGCGCTCGCTCGCCAGGCGCGGCACGCACGTCCAGATCGGCCTGACGAGCAGCGCGGAGCGCGGCGAGATCTCCCTGCCGACCGACGCGATGACGATGCAGGAGCTCTCCTTCGTCGGCTCGTTCGGCATGCCGCCGGTCGGCTACGACGAGATCTTCCGCATGGTCGCCCGCGGAGCGCTCGACCCCGGCGCGGTGGTCTCCGACACCATCGCCCTCGACGACGTCCCCGACACGCTCGCCGCGATGAGCGACTACGGGACGATGGGCATCCCGGTCGTCACCGAGTTCTGAGCAGGCCCAGCCGGCCTCCGGTTGCGCCGACACAGCCGGGCCGGTCTCCGATAGGCTACTCCCCGACCAGCTCGAACTTCTTTACCTTCCCGGTCGTCGTGCGCGGCAGTTCCTCGACGAAGTGGACGACCCGCGGGTGTTTGTACTCGGCGAGGTTGTCGAGACAGTACCGCTTGAGTGCCTCCGGCGTCACGTCGGAGTCGGGTGCCGGAACGACGAACGCCTCGACGGTCTCGCCCCGGCGCTCGTCCGGGACGCCGACGACGGCCACGTCGGCGACGCCCGGGTGCTCGAAGAGCAGCTCCTCGACCTCGCGGGGGTAGACGTTGTAGCCCGCGGTGACGATCATGTGCTTCTTGCGGTCGACGATGTAGAAGTAGCCGTCCTCGTCCGAGTACCCGATGTCGCCCGTGTGGAACCATCGGACGCCGTCCCGTTCGGTGAACGCCGCCTCGTTCGCCTCGGGGAGCCGGTAGTAGCCCTTCATCACGTTCGGACCCGCGACGACGACCTCGCCGGTCATCGCGTCCAGGTCCACCTCGGACTCGTCGACCGGCCCGCGCTCGACCGGTGGGACCGACTCGAACTCGGCGGTGACGACCATCGACTGAATCCCCTCAAGGGGCTTGCCGATGGAGCCGACGCGTCGGCCCGCCTCCGGGCTGTTGAAGTGCGTGACCGGGCTGGTCTCGGTCAGCCCGTAGCCCTCGTAGATCTTCACCGGGTAGCGCTCCTCGAACCGCCGGAGCACCTCGACCGGGATGCCCGCGCCGCCGACCCCGCAGAGCCGCAGCGAGGAGAGGTCGAACTCCTCGGCGTTCGGCTGGTTGATGATGTCGTTGTACATCGCCGGTACCCCGTGCAGCAGCGTGAGCTCCTCCTCGGCGACGAGCGCGGCGGCCTCCTGGGCGTCCCAGGTCGGCGTGGGGAAGTAGGCGCCGCCGCCGAACAGCGTCGCGTTCATCACGACCGTCATCCCGTAGATGTGGAACAGGGGGAGCGCCCCGAGCTGCCGGTCGTCGGGCCGCACGCCGCCGGGGATGATCTCGGCGGCCTGCCTGGCGTTCGACCCGAGGTTGTGGTGGGTGAGCTGGACGCCCTTCGGCGTCCCCGTCGTCCCGGAGGTGTACGGTAACGCAGCCAGGTCGTCGTCCGCCCGTTCCACACTCGGAGCCTCCTCGTCGGCCAGGAACGCCGGGTAGGGAGTCGCGCCGTCGGCCTCGCCGGCCACCGAGACGACCCGCTCGACGCTCGTCTCCTCGCGCACGGCGTCGACGTACGGGACGAGGTCGGCGAGCGCGACGACGACTTTGGCCTCGCTGTTGCCGAGGAGATGGCCGATCTCGCGGGCCTTGTACTGCGGGTTCATCGGCACGACGGCGCCTCCAGCCCGCAGCGTCCCGTGGAACGCGACCACGAACTGCGGGAGGTTCGGCAGGTAGATGGCGACCCGGTCACCCGGTTCCACGCCCGCGTGCTGGAGCGCAGCCGCGAACTGCCCGGTCTCGGCCCAGAACTCCCGGTAGGTGTGTGTCCCCCCCGCGAACCCGATCGCTGTCCCGTCCGGGTTCGACTCGACCGCGTCGGCGACGTGCGTGACGAGGTTCGTCATGTGCTCGTGTGAGACAATCTCACGGTCGGTAATGAACGTTTCCCGCACCCGACCGCGTCGGCCCGGCCGACGCGGTCGAATCAGCTCGCCGACCGGTCGGCCGAACTGTTATCCCCGCCGCCCGCGGACCCGGAGACATGGGCCGCCCCCCCGAACTGCTGGAGACGCCCGTCAGGTTCGGCGAGACCGACCTCCAGGGCGTCGTCTACTACGGCGAGTACTTCGTCTACATGGACGAGGCGTTCACGGAACTGCTCCGTCGCCTGGGCTTTCCCTACCCCGACATCGAGGCCGCCGGCTGGACCACGAAGGTCGTCCACGCGGAGATGGACTACCTCGGCCCGGCCGGCCTGGAGGACACGCTGGCGAACGGCCTGCGCGTGGCGACAATCGGCCGGTCGAGTCTCACCGGCGCGTACGAGGCCTGGCAGCGAGAATCCGGCGAGACGGTCGCCAGGGGACAGGTCGTCCACGTGACCGTCGACGTCGAGACCGGCGAGTCGATTCCGGTCCCCCAGGAACTCCGGAACGCACTCGCCGAGCTCCAGGACGAGCCACCGGAGCAGGCCGAGTGACCGGGAATCCGACCGGATGAATACGGGACCCGTCACGGCTCCAGCACGACCTTCCCGGTGCTGTCGCGGTCCTCGATGAGCTGGTGGGCGGCCGCCGCCTCCGCGAGCGGGAACGTCTTCCCGACGACCACCTCGAGGTCGCCCGCGACGAGGCGCTCGGCGAGGTCGGCCACGGCCGCGAACACCCGGCCGGGGTCGTAGCCCATCGTCTGCCCCAGGTGGAAGCCGACGACGGACTTGTTCTCGAAGAGCAGTCTGGGTGCCTCCACGGTAGTCTCCGCGTCGCTGGCGACGCCGAACGTGACGAGCCGGCCGTACTGGTGGAGTGCGTCGAGGCTCCGGTCGAACGTCTCGCCGCCGACGCCGTCGAGGACGAGGTCGAGCCCTTCGCCGTCGGTCAGGCGGTCGGTCTCGGCCGCGAAGTCCGTCTCGGCGTAGTTTATCAGGTGGTCCGCGCCGAGTCGGTCGGCGAGTTCGAGTTTATCCGCCGTGCTCGCGGTGGCGAACACCTCCGCGCCGGCGAGCGCGGCGAGCTGGACGGCGGCGGACCCGACGCCGCCGGCCGCCGCGTGCACGAGAACCCGGTCGCCCGCCTCGACCTCGCCCCGGTCGTGGAGAATGCTGTGGGCCGTGAGGAACTGGACGGGGAAGCCGGCGGCCTCGGAGCAGGAGAGGCCGGGTGGCACGTCGAACAGCGTCGCGTCGGGCGCGAGTACCGCCTCGGCGTAGCCGCCGCCGTTCAGCAGGGCCACGACCCGCTCGCCGGGTTCGCGGTCGACGCCCTCGCCGACGGCCTCGACCGTGCCGGCGGCTTCGAGCCCGGGTACGTACGGCGGCGTCGGCCCGCCCGGGTAGTGCCCGCGGCGCTGCATGATGTCGGCGAAGTTGATGCCCGCCGCCTGGACGGCGATGCGAACCTCGCCCGGCCCCGGCTCCGGGCGCTCGCGTTCGACCGGTCGCAGCACGTCGCTCGGCCCGTACTCGGGGACCTCGATTGCCAGCATGTGGAGAGGTGAGGGACGCCAGCCGTAAAAACCTGCCAGGACGAATCGGCCGCCGCCGCCCGGCTGCTGCCGTCTCCCGCCCGCATCACCTGTCTCCTGTCGGCGATCTTAGTCTGACGCCGACGTAACGCCGGCTTACCCCCTCCGGCATCACCTGCGCCCGGGGTCCGGCTGACACAGCCAGCCGCGTTCGCGTCAGTGCGACGTGATTACCGCCCGACCCGTCCCCGGTCCGTCCAGCTATCCGCCGCATAACAAAGGCCGGACTGCCCGTCTCGTGGCGGTGACTCGACCATGACGGCTTCCCCAGACGGCCGGTCGAAGACTCCCCAGGAGCGCCAGTCGAAACCGTCCATGGACGACCGGTCGAAACCGTCTCCGGACGACCGGTCGAAACCGTCCACGGACGACCGGTCGAAACCGTTCCACGATGGCCCGACGGGGACATCCCGAGACGACCAACCTGCTGGCCTCCGCAGACGCGCGGTGCTCGGGGTCGTCGGTGCCGGGCTCGTCGGGAGTGCGATGGGGACGATCCCGGCCGCGGCCGGGAGCACCGTCTACGTCCTCCAGCAGGGGGACACCTGCGTCCCGCTGTCGCCGCTCCGCGGGGACGTCTCAGTCGAGCGGTTCTACGGCTACGAGAAGAAGGCGAGTCGCTACGGCGCGAACGGGACCGAGTTGGTGGCCCTGCAGCGCCAGGCGACGAGCGAACTCTTCCTCTACGAGGGGCCGGACGCCACGCTGAGCCTGGTCGTGACACACGACAAGCCGGTCGGCCCCGAGACACCCGAGCGCGGGGGCGGGTCCGTGACCCTCTCGTTCCGGGGGCTCCCGACGGACGGCTCGTGGCTCGTCCAGGACGACAAGTACGACAGCCCGCACAACCGGGATCGCTGGCGGCGGGACGGCTCCCGGAGCACGGTGGACTGGACCTGGATCGGCGGCCGGAACGACGGCGGCGTCTTCGGCCCGCTCGGGGACGACGCGACCGTGACCATCGACCCGGCGTTCAACGAGCGGGCGGCGCTCTACGGCGAGTTCTACGGGGGACGGATCACGGCCTGGCAGGCGCTCTCGGGCGATCTGACCGACCCGGCCAGGACCGACCTGGACATGTCCCGGCCGGTGACGATACGCCCCGGCAGCTGCGGGACCTGAGACGGGACGGTCCGTCGGTGGCGGGACCGGATACCAGGAAATCAGCTCCCTCGGGCGCTACGACCCCGATTTCGTGACTTCGGCGAAATGGGCCGACGGCCCGTTCCCGGCAGGCACTTAAAAGAAGCCTGCATTCGTGGGGGATACGGTCTTCTCGAACGCGCCGGTAGTGACGAGTTGCAGTTCCGCGAGAACATCCCCCTTCCCCCCACCCCCTCGTTCTCGCGGTACGCCGCGGGAACACCCCCCTATTGCACCGTTCTCGCGGTTCAGCGTTTCTGTCGCGGAGCCCGGTCTACGGACCTCCCCACCGAGAAGTTTTACGCCCGGTGGGTCAACTGGTAGGACATGACCGACCTGGTGTTCCTCGACGACCTCGACCTGGCAGGCGAGGTCTCGTCGAGTGATTCGAACCGGAAGGGGCACGCGGGCGACTGGGGGACGCCGGAGGCCGACCGCGTGCGGCCCGACGCGGTGGTCTGGCCCGAGTCGACCGCCGACGTCTCGGCCGTGCTCGCGGCCTCGAACGAACGCGGCGTGCCCGTGACGCCCTACGCCGCCGGGACGAGCCTGGAGGGGAACGCGACGCCGGTCCACCGCGGCATCAGCCTCGACATGACGCGGATGGACGCGGTCCTCGACGTGCGCCCCGCGGACTTCCAGGTGGACGTCCAGCCGGGCGTCTTCGGCTCGGCGGTGGACGAGGCGGTCGGCTCCCACGGGCTGTTCTTCCCGCCGCTGCCCTCCTCCGGCGACATCTCGACCGTCGGCGGCATGATCGCCAACGACGCCAGCGGCATGCAGACGGTGAAGTACGGCGAGGTGCGGGACTGGGTGCTCGCCCTCGAAGCAGTCCTCGCCGACGGCACGGTCGTCAGGACCGGCAGTCGGGCCGTCAAGACCTCCAGTGGCTACAACCTCACGGACCTGCTCGTCGGCTCCGAGGGGACGCTCGCGGTCGTCACGGAGGCGACGCTCGAACTCGCGGGCATCCCCGAGCAGATCCGCGGGGGGCGCGCCATCTTCGACGACCTGGACGACGCGACCGAGGCCGTCATGGACGCCGTGCAGTCCGGCGTCGACGTGGCGAAGATCGAGCTCATCGACGCCGAGAGCGCGACGATGGCCAACGCGTACACCGGGACCGACCTGCCCGACGCACCGATGGTGTTCCTCGAGTTCCACGCCGACCACGGCGTCGGGGAGGAGGTCGACTTCTGCCGGACCATCTTCGAGGCCCACGACGTCTCCCGCTTCGAGATGGCCGCCGACGACTCCGAGATGGAGTCGCTCTGGCAGGCCCGCCGCGAGCTCGCGTTCGCCGAGCAGGCCTACGACCCCGACCGTGACCCCATCCACCCCGGCGACGTGACCGTCCCAATCAGCGAGTACCCGGCGGTCATCCGCTACGCGAAGGAGCTCGGAGACGAACACGACGTGCTGGTCCCCTGCTTCGGCCACGCGGGCGACGGGAACGTCCACTACACGGTGCTCGCAGACCGGGACGACCCGGACGAGCTTTCGCGCGCCGAGACGGTCTACGACGCGGTGGTCCGCCGCGCCATCGAACTCGGGGGGACCGCGACCGGCGAGCACGGCATCGCCCTCGGCAAGCGTCAGTACCTCGAACTGGAGCACGGCCCGGAGGCGGTCGACGTGATGCGCGCCATCAAGCGCACCCTCGACCCGAAGGACACGCTCAACCCCGGGAAGATGTTCCCCGAGACGCTCGACGGCGAGCGGGTGCGGGCCGAGCGCCCCGAGTGAGGTCGGCGTCCCTCGGGAGCGCAAGCGGGATGGACCGTCAGTCGAGGTCGGGCAGCGGCACGACGACCACGGGTCTCTCGGCGGCCGCGAGCAGCGCTGTGGTGGTGGAACCGACGCCCTTCTCGGCTGCCGGGTCGCCGCGCCGAGCGCCGACGACGAGTTCGTCTGCGTCCCGCGAGGCGGCCACGGCCAGTATCGCCTCGGCCGCGTCGCCGGTCCGCTCGACCGTCTCGACGGGGGCACTCCCCGCGAGGCGCACCTGCACCACGTTCAGCGCGTCCGCGGCGTCGCGCGGGTCCGCGCCCGGCGCCGTCACCGCTAGGACGACCACCTCGTCGTCCGCGGTCAGTCGGTCTGCCAGGTAGTCCGCCGCAGCTGCGACGGTGTGGACGGACGCCGCCGCGACCAGGAATCGCGTCATGGTCGCCCACACGGCCGCCCGACGGTCGTTCGTGTCGCTCCCGGCAGCGATTACGGGATGGCGAGTATTGGGGCCGGTGGTAGCCAGGGGATAGCGACGCTCACTGGCCGCAATCGCCGGACTCGAGCCGGTTACAATCACTTACAAAACTTACAAAGACTTACAACGGCGTACAAACGCCGGTCGTGGCCGGCGGCCGCCGTCTGGCGCACCATCGAATCCTTCGCGGCGTCGACGCCGCCAGGTCGTCACCCAACACCCCACCTGGTCGTCACCCAACACCCCACCTGGTCGTCACCCAACACCCCACCGCTTAGTCGTGTACCAGCACGTCGACGACGACGGGCCCGTCCTGCGCCATTCCATCCTCGATGGCATCCTCGATGTCGGCAGGGTCCTCGACGAGGCGGCCGGTCGCGCCGTGGCTCTCTGCGTTCGCGGGGATGTCCACGGGCGGGTCGATGTCCATACCGACGAACTCGTGGTCCGCGTCCGTCCCGCCGAAGAGGGCGAGCGTGTTGTCCTTGAGGATGCGGTAGTTGCGGTTGTCCGGGATGACGACCGTGAGATCCGCGCCGTAGCGGGCGGCCGAGTAGAGTGCGTGCGGGTAGTAGAGGTAGGAGCCGTCGCCGACGAAGCCCAGGACGTCCCGCGGGGGGCGGTCCTCGCGCATCGGCTCGGCGATGGCCGCGCCGACCGCCGCCGGCAGGCCGTAGCCCAGCCCGCCGCCCTTGTTCGAGACGTACTGCTCCGGCGCGAACGACCAGCGCGAGAGCATGGCGTACTTCGCGGTGACGCCCTCGTCCACGACGTAGGCGTCCGGGGCGACGGCCTCGATGGCGTCCACGAGTTCGGCCTTCGAGGCCCGCGGGTCCCCGGACTCGTCCTCGCCCATCTCGGTCATCTTCGCCTCGATCATCGCCTTGACGCTGGCGAGGCGCTCCAGGCGGCCCTCGCGCTCGTCGGCGGCCAGCCGGTCGCTCACTCGCTCGGCGAGTGCCGAGAGGACGAGACCGGGGTCCCCGACGACGGCGGCGTCCGCCGGCTGGTTCTTGCCGACCTGCCAGGCGTCGTCCGAGAGGTGGATGCAGGTCGTATCGGCGGCGACGAGGGGGTTCTCGTGTCGCGTGAGCGTGGTGTTCGTCGAGCAGCCGGCGAAGACGATGGTGTCGGTCGCCAGCAGGGTCGCCGCGAGCTGCTCGTCCGGCGGGACGTACGAGACCCACTGGTCGTGGTCGGTCGGGAAATCGACCTCGCAGGCCAGTATCTCGCCGTGGACCCGCGCGCCGGCCGCCTCGGCGAGAGAAACCGCCGCCTCGACCGCGTCCACTCCCGACCGGGCGATTCCGTCCCCGACCACGAGCACGGGGTTGTCGGCGTCGACCAGGAGTTCGGCGGCCCGGTCGAGCTGGGCCGGGTCGCCGCGCCCGGCGTTCGGAATCTGTCCCAGCCGCTCGGGCTCGGCGTCGGTCGCGCTCATCATCACGTCGAGCGGGAGCGCGAGGAAGACGGGCCCGGTGGGCGGGGTGAGCGCGACGCGGACGGCCCGCCGGAGCATGGTCGGGAGCGCTTCGACGTCGAGGACCTCCGCGCTCCACTTGGTGAACTGGTCGGTCATCGCCACCAGGTCACCGGAGAGGATGGGCTCCTCGTGGCGGAAGTCCCGGCTGTGGTTGCCCGCCGTCACGACCACCGGCGCGCCGGCGACGCTCGCCCCGTAGAGGTTGCCGAGTCCGTGGGCCGTACCCGGGGTCACGTGGAGGTTGACGACCCCGACCGGGGTGACCTCGGGGTCGTGGTGGGCGTGGTAGCGCCGGGTGCTGGCGTAGCCGGCGGCCATCCCCACGGCCACGTCCTCGTGGAGCCCGAGGACGTACTCAAGGTCGCTGTCGCCCAGCGCCTCCATCACCGGGAGCTCGGTCGTCCCGGGGTTGCCGAAGACGTGCGTGACGCCGTACTGCTCCAGCGCGTCGACGAAGAGGTCGGCGCCCGTGTACTGCGCGGACATGACGGTCAGCGAGCCACCCCGGAGCGGTCGGGCCTGTCTGGAAGGGCGGAGCGTGCCAGTCGTCCGTGTGCGTCCGGGCCGCCGGGTGTGCGACTGTGCATGGCAGAAGTTGGCCGGGCGTCCTCTTAAATCTCGAAGCCGCCCCTGGGCGGGTCAGTCGCCGTAGGCGACGAGCGGGGACCCGCCGGGCACTGGCCCGGCACGCTCGTCCCCGGTGGGCTTAACCGGCCGGCCCACAACCTCCGGACGATGGAGTTCGACGCCGACGCGCGCAAGCTCGCACAGGCACACGTGGACGAGCACGGCTTCCTGTCGTGGCTGGGTCTCACCATCGAGGAGCTCTCGGAGGACCGCGTGGTCATGCGCGTCCCCTACGAGGGGAAGCTGGCCAACCACTCGCCGGGTGGAGAGGGGAACGTCCACGGCGGCATCGCCGCGACGCTCATCGACACGGCCGCGGGGTTCGCGTGCCGGACGGCGCTCGAGGACCCCGTGAACGACGGACTGGCGACCATCGACCTCAACGTCTCCTACCTCCGGCCGGCGACCGACGACCTCGTCGCCGAGGCGACGCTCGTGCGGGCCGGCGGCTCGGTCGGCGTGGCGACGGTGACCGTCGAGAGTGACCCCGGGGATGGCGAGTGGACGACGGTCGCCGTCGGCCGGGCGTCCTACCGGCTGTTCCGGGAGTAGGCTTTCGTCGCCGCGACGCGAACCACCACCATGCAGCTGTTCTGGCACCGGCGCGACCTCCGGACCGCGGACAACCGCGGGCTCGCCGCGGCCGCCGCCGACGGCCCTGTCGCCGCCCTGTTCGTCCTGGACCCGGTCGTCCTGGCGCACGCGGGGGCACCGCGCGTGGCGTTCCTGCTCGACGCGCTCGACGCACTCCGCGAGTCGTACCGCGACCGCGGAAGCGACCTCCTCGTGCTCCAGAATCGCCCCGAGCGCGCGCTCCCGCGGGTCGCCGACGCCCTCGACGCCGACCGCGTGGTCTGGAACCGGGACTACACCGGCCTGGCCCGCACCCGCGACGAGCGCGTTCGCGCGGCGCTCGACGACGCGGGCGTCGCGCACGACGACTACGCCGACGCCGTGCTCCACGAGCCGGGCACCATCCTGACGAGCGCGGGCGAGCCCTACTCGGTCTACAGCTACTACTGGCGGAAGTGGCGCGACCGCCCGAAGGACGAGCCGGTGGACGCACCGGCAGACGCCGCGCTCGCGGCCGTGTCGGCGGAACAGGTCGGAGACGCATCGGACGGGACCGTCGCGGGTGCGACCGACGCGGTCCCCACGTTCGACGACCTGGCCGTCGACTCTCCGGGCGCAGACCTACCCGATGCGGGGCCGACCGCCGCCCGAGACCGCCTCACCGCGTTCTGCGAGGCGGACGTCTACCGGTACGACGAGGCCGGGGACTACCCCGCCGAAGCGGCCACCTCCCGGCTCTCCCAGGACCTCACGTTCGGGTCCATCGGCGTCAGGGAGGTCTGGGCCGAGACGGAGGCGGCGATGGTCGAAGCGGCGGACGACGCCGGGCGCGAGTCGGTCGAGTCCTTCCAGTCGCAGCTCGCCTGGCGGGAGTTCTACGCCCAGGTGCTCGCCGCCGACCCGTCGCTGGTCCGGGAGAACGGGACGGCGTTCGAGCGCGACATCCCCTGGCGCGAGGACTCCGCGGGGCTCGTGGCCTGGAAGGACGGCAGGACGGGCTACCCACTGGTGGACGCGGGCATGCGCCAGCTCCGCGCGGAGGCGTACGTCCACAACCGCGTGCGCATGGTCGTCGCCTCGTTCCTGACGAAGGACCTGCTCGTCGACTGGCGGGTCGGCTACGACTGGTTCCGCGAGCGTCTGGTCGACCACGACACCGCGAACGACGTCGGGGGCTGGCAGTGGGCCGCCTCGACCGGAACGGACGCCCAGCCGTACTTCCGCGTGTTCAACCCGACGACTCAGTGTGCGCGCTTCGACCCGGACGGCGCGTACGTGCGGGAGTACGTCCCCGAACTCCGGGACGTCCCGACCGAGCACATCCACGGGTGGCCGACGCTGGACGACGCGGAACGCGAGCGGCTCGCGCCCGGCTATCCGGCCCCCATCGTCGACCACGGAACCGGCCGCGCGCGAGCCATCGAGGCGTTCGAGTGGGCCCGAGGCGGGTAGGACGGGCGGTCATCGACGGCGACCGCCACCGTGGTGACGAGAGGTCGGGTCGTCGACTTCGGTAGGTGGTCCAGACTACCGGAACGGGTAACGATTTAGTCGAAAGGCGTCTACGGATGCGTACGTGGACCGTCTCCCGGTCTCCCCTTCCCTCACGATGGCATCTCGTACTCCGACGACCCTGTTCGGCGTCGACACCAGGGTCCTGATACTGGCGCTCGCGCGGATGACCGACTCGGTCGGCAACTCGTTTCTCATCGTCGTCCTGCCGCTGTACATCGCCAGCGCCGCCATCTCCGGTGGCACGCTCGGGCTCTCCGAGTCGGTGCTGACCGGCGTCATCCTCTCGATGTTCGGCTTCCTCAACAGCCTCGGCCAGCCGTTCACGGGCCGGCTCTCCGACCGGATGGGCAGGCGCAAGCTCTTCGTGCTCACCGGGCTCGCGTTCCTGGCGGTCGCGAACTTCGCCTACTCGCTCGTGGGGACCTACGTCTCGATGGTGTTCATCCGGGGGATGCAGGGGGTCGGTGCGGCCTTCACCATCCCCGCGACCATCGCGCTCGTCAACGAGTACGCCACCGCCGAGAATCGGGGCGGGAACATGGGGACGTTCAACACGCTCCGGCTGATCGGCTTCGGCGCGGGTCCCGTCGTCGCGGGCTTCGTCGTCGACGGCGGTCCGTACCACCTCGACGGGCTCTCCATCACGGGCTTCGACGCGGCCTTCTACATCGCCGCGCTCTCGGCCGTCGTCAGCTTCACCCTCGTCACGCTGTTCGTCAGCGACGTCGAGGGCGTGGAGGCAGAGGCGAGCGACGACATCACCTTCGCCGCGTTCGACCGCGAGGGCGACCACCTCCTCGACCCGGTGTTCACGCTCGGCCTGGCCTCGCTGTTCATGGCCATCGGCATCGCACTGCTCGCCACCATCGAACCGGCGGTGAACGCCAGACTCGACCAGGGACCGACCGCCTTCGGCGTCCAGTTCGGGGCGTTCATCCTGGCACAGGTGCTCTTCCAGGCACCGATCGGTCGGGCGAGCGACCGCTACGGCCGGCGGCTGTTCATCCTGCTCGGCCTGAGCCTGCTCGCCCCCGCGACGCTTGCCCAGGGGCTGGTCGTGGCACCGTGGCAGATGGTCGTCGCCCGGTTCCTCCAGGGCGTGGCGGGCGCGATGGTGTTCGCCCCCGCGCTCGCACTCGCCGGCGACCTCGCCCGGGCGGGCGAGTCCGGATCGAAGCTCTCGATACTGACGATGAGCTTCGGCCTGGGCACGGCCATCGGTCCGCTCGCCTCGGGCTTCCTCGTGCAGTTCGGCTTCGTGACCCCCTTCGCCTTCGGCGCGACCCTGGCGGTCGCCGGGCTGGTCCTCGTCTTCACGCAGGTCGAGGAGACGCTCAAGAACCCGGAGCGGCCACCGGTCCTCCGCCGGTGGACGGGCGGCGACTGAGTCGTCGCCGGTCGCGGGTCGGCGGCCCGGCGGGCGGAGGTGGCGACTGACGTCCAGGTGACCTGTCCGGCGCCGGGCACGCAGTTTTAACACCGTCGCCGCCGACTCGTCTGCCGGGGGAGACGATGGCAACCTACGAGCTACCGGACCTGCCGTACGACTACGACGCGCTCGAACCGCACATCGACGCGCGCATCATGGAACTGCACCACGACAAGCACCACCAGGGCTACGTCAACGGCGCGAACGCCGCCCTCGACGCCCTCGCGGGGATGCGGGAGCGCGGGGACTACGCCGACGTGAAGGCGGTCAAACGCGACCTCTCATTCAACCTCTCTGGGCACGTCAACCACTCCGTCTTCTGGGAGAACATGTCCCCGGGCGGCGGTGGCGACCCCGACGGCGACCTGGCGGCTCGCATCGAGGCGGACTTCGGCTCCATCGACGCGTTCAAGGCCGATTTCACCCACGCCGCCAACGCCGTCGAGGGCTCGGGCTGGGGGATGCTCGTCTACGACCACCTCTCCGGGTCGCTGATGGTAATCCAGGCGGAGAACCACAACAACCGGGCCGTCCAGGGGTCGACGCCCCTCCTGGTCTGTGACGTCTGGGAGCACGCCTACTACCTCCAGTACGAGAACAACCGCGGCGACTACGTGGACGCGTTCTGGAACGTCGTGAACTGGGACGACGTCGCCGAGCGCTACGAGTACGCCCAGGACACCCACCTGCTGGCCGACTGACCCACGGGACGGCCGACCCTCATCAACTTTCTTGGAGGTTCGAACCCCGTCGAGCGTGCCGATTCACATATATTTATCACCGGTCAGTGAGATATGTGACCTTGAGGTTTCAACTATGAGCGACTACGAACTCCCGCCCCTTCCTTACGACTACGACGCGCTGGAACCGTCCATCAGCGAGCAGGTGCTCACCTGGCACCACGACACCCACCACCAGGGCTACGTGAACGGGTGGAACAGCGCCGAGGAGACGCTGGCCGAGAACCGCGACGCCGGCGACTTCGGTAGCTCGCCCGGGGCCATCCGGAACGTGACCCACAACGGCTGTGGCCACATCCTCCACGACCTGTTCTGGCGGAACATGTCGCCGGAGGGCGGCGACGAGCCGACCGGCGCCCTGGCCGACCGCATCGAGGCGGACTTCGGCTCCTACGACGCCTGGAAGGGCGAGTTCGAGGCGGCCGCCGGCAACGCGGGCGGCTGGGCGCTGCTGGTCTACGACAGCTTCTCGAACCGGCTCCGCAACGTCGTCGTCGACAAGCACGATCAGGGGGCCCTCTGGGGCAGTCACCCCATCCTGGCGCTGGACGTCTGGGAGCACTCCTACTACTACGACTACGGCCCAGCCCGCGGCGACTTCGTGGACGCCTTCTTCGAGGTCGTCGACTGGGAGGAGCCCAGCGCGCGCTACCAGCAGGCAGTCGAACTCTTCGAGTAGAGCCAGTACATCCACCGCGTTTCTTTCGACGTCACCACGGAGCGACAGTGGCGACGACGACCGGAGGCTGCGGTGAGAGAACTCGATGCCGGTACCGAGAGAACACACGCTGCCCGTCAGTACTGCTCGGAGCCGTCCGACTCGGGGACGAACTCCTCCGGGGAATAGCGGGCAACCACGTCGTCGAGGCGCTCCTGGAGGCGGGCGAAGTTGTAGCCCTCGGGCTGTCGGTCGAAGCTGGCGAAGACGCCGACCCGGAGCCCGTTGTCCGCGACGAAGGTCCGGAACTGCTCGTACTGGTCGAACCCCCGGATCGTGTAGCGGTACTCCGCGTAGTTGAGCTGGTTGTACGTCTCGCGGGTGATGTAGCCGTAGCGCTCGTTGTCGATGTGCTTCTCGACGGCGACGTCCGCGACCTTCTCGCGGACGTCCTCGCGCAGGTAGAGCGCCTCGTGGTGACGTTCGTCGAAGAGCCAGAGGTCACGGAGCTGTCCGCCGCTGTAGGTCCGGACCGCCGAGAGCAGAGAGTCCTTGGCTCCGTTCATTGCACGGTCGTCCATCTCGAAGCGACGGTTGTGGTTCCATCGGCCATTTCGACGCCCATGTCCTCGGTTATCCAGTACGTCATCCCATCCTTATATAATCCTTGTCCTATTTCAGAACGATTGATAGTCGGGCGGCCGCTACCTTCGGTCATGCCGACCGAGAAAGCGTCGTTCGACGCGCTCTACCCCTGTGATTTCTACACCGCGGCCGAGCTGCTCGACCCAGACCAGATGTACACCGTCTACGAGATCGCCAGACTACTCCAGGGTCTCGACCCGGACGCGGCGCTCGACCCGGGGACCGAGGACGTGCTCCTCGACTGGGCGATCCCCTGGGTCCTCCACAACGCCGACGATCTCGTCGTCGCCGAACCGCGGCGCGACGACGAGCCGGGCTACTACGGCCTGCAGACGGACGAGGAGTGACAGGGGACGCGACCACGGACACGGAGCCCGGACAGCCCGCCGACGCTCAGTGCGTCCGGGCCATCCGGGCCGCGAGCTGGATGGCGCCGTACGGGTCACGGGTGACGCTCGGCCCGTGCCCGACGTGTACGACCCGCAGATTCTCGTCCGTCCACTCGAGCAGGCGGTCGATGCTCCGGACGAGCGTCGCGCGGTCGCCCTCGGGAAGGTCGGTCCGGCCGAAGCCCCCGTTCTGGAAGACCAGGTCGCCCGCGAACAGGACGCCCGCGTCCGCCGAGTAGAAGCAGAGGTGGTCGTCCTTGTGGCCGGGCGTGTGGAGGGCGACGTAGTCGCCGTCGCCCAGCTGGACCGTCTCCTCGTCGTCGATGGTCCGGGTGACCCCGTCCTGGGCCGCGTCGAACCCCCACACCTCGACGTCGAACGCCTCCACGACGGCCGCGAGGTTGCCGACGTGGTCGGGATGGGTGTGCGTGAGGACGACCGCGTCGAGGGCGGTCCCCCGCGCCCGGATGCGCTCGACGGCGTCGAAGTTCGACCCGGCGTCGACGAGCACCGTCCGCGCGCCCTCGACGAGGAAGGCGTTGCTCGTGAACGCCTCTACGTCCGCTGCGAGGTTCGTACACTCGGTCATGGCGGGTCGTTCGCCCGGCCCGCACATCGCTCTGTCGGGTGCTCGTTCGCCCGTCGGGGTTACGGTAGAAGGGGGTCTGTCCACGTACAGCGGGTTTTTTATCGACGTACCGATAACTCCCGTGACGTATCCGGTACCAGACACGCATGAACGAGAACATCACCGTCCTGTTGGTCGACGACGATCCGGTGGGGCTCGAGCGGACGGCCACTGAGCTCGAGCGGGCGAGTGACGTCGTCGAGACCGTCCGCGCGGCCGGTGCCGAGCGCGGTCTCGGGGTCCTGCGGGACGGCGGAGACGGGGTGGACTGCGTGGTCAGCGAGTACGACATGGCCGGGACGGACGGGCTGGGGCTCCTGGCCGCCGTCCGCGAGCGGGACTCGACCCTGCCGTTCGTCCTCTTCACCGCGAGCGGGAGCGAGACCGTGGCGAGCGAGGCAATCGCGGCCGGCGCCAGCGACTACGTTCCCAAGGTGGCGGCCGACGGGCAGTACGCGGCGCTCGCCGACCGGCTCGAGACGCTGGTCGCGGAGCGTCGGGCGCGCGAGGAGGCGACCGAGGCGACCCGACAGATACGCCGGATGTTCCAGCGCATCACGGACGGGTTCTGCGCGCTGGACGACGAGATGTACGTCACCTACGTCAACGAGCAGGCCGCGGCGTTCGCCGAGCGCGACCGCGACGACCTCCTCGGCGAACACGTCTCCGAGATGATGCGGGCCGACCGGGTGGACGACTACCTCAAAGCGTACAGCCGAGCGTTCGAAGCACAGGAGTCCGTGGCGTTCGAGGCGGAGTCGGCCTCCCGGGCGGACCGGTGGATCGCAGAGCGGGTCTACCCCTCCGAGGACGGCCTCTCGATCTACTTCCGTGACGTGACCGAGCGAAAGCGGGTGGAGTCGGAGCTCCGGGAGACAAAGGAGAAAATCGAGGAGCTCCACGACATCGCCTCCCAGGCGGTGGCCTGCGAGACCGAAGCGGAGATATTCGAGCTCACGGTCGGGGCGGCAGAGGAGATCCTGGCATTCGACATCTGCGGCGTCGACACCGTCGAGGACGGCGTGCTCGTCCCCCGCGCCGTCTCATCGGACACCCCGCCGGACGGCTACTACGACGGGACGCCGGTCGACGCAGAGGAGAACCTGGCGGCGCGGACCTACCGGACCGGCGAGTCCTACCTCGTCGACGACCTCGGGGCGGAGGACGTCGAGCCAGCCGCGCGGACCTACCGCTCGGCCATCAGCGTCCCGTTCGGCGACGGGGGCGTCTTCCAGGCGGTCTCGCGCGAGCCCGACGGCTTCGACGAGGACGACCTGGAGCTCGCCGAACTCCTCACCACGCACCTCACCGGGGCGGTCCGGCGCGTCAGGACCGAACGGGAGCTCAGAGCGGAGCGCGACCGCTTTGCCGCCCTGTTCGAGAACGTCCCGAACCCGGCGATCAACTACGTCTACGAGGACGACGAGCCCGTCGTCACCGAGGCGAACCCGGCGTTCGAGCGCGTCTTCGGCTGGTCCGCCGACACCGTCGTCGGACAGTCCATCGACGAGTTCATCCTCCCGTCCGGGCGCGCGGCGGAGGCCACGGAGCTCAACCAGCGGATACGGAACGGCGAGCGGATCGACGGCGTCGAGGTGCGACGGCAGACCGCGGACGGACGCCGCGACTTCCTCTTCCACACGGTCCCCGTCCGGGCCGGCGACCGGACGGAGGGCTTCTCGATATACACCGACATCTCCGCCCAGAAGCGCCGCGAGCGCGAGCTGACGCGACAGAACGAGCGCCTCGACGAGTTCGCGGAGGTCATCTCACACGACCTGCTCAACCCGCTTTCGGTCCTGCAGGGGCGCGTCGAGCTGCTCGGCGAGGAGATCGAAAGCGCCCACCTGGCGCCCATCGACCGGGCCATCGACCGGATGCAGGCGATGCTGGAGGACGTGCTGGCGCTGGCCCGACAGGGACAGGTCGTCAACGAGACCAGCCGGGTCCCACTCCGGACGGTGGTCGACGGTGCGTGGGCGACGACCGTCACCGAGGGCCACGACCTCACGGTCGCCGACGACCTGCCGACGGTCGAGGCCGACCAGGGCCGGCTCCGCGAACTCCTCGAGAACCTCTTCCGGAACGCGGTCGAACACGGCGGCGCGGACGCCGAGGTGCGGGTCGGTCCCCTCTCCGACGGCGGGTTCTACGTGGAGGACGACGGAGCGGGCATCCCCGAGACGGACCGCGAGCATCTCTTCGAGAGCGGGTTCACCACGACCGAGTCGGGAACCGGGCTCGGCCTCTCCATCGTCGAGAGCATCGTCGACGCCCACGGCTGGACGATCTCCGTCGGCGAGTCGGCGGCCGGCGGCGCGCGGTTCGAGATTTACGTCTGACCCCCTGCCGTCGGACCGTCGCCGACCGCTCCCGGTGGGCCGCCCGGTCGGCGGGACCGCATGGTTTTTGGCGGTTGCCGAACGCCACTCCCCATGGAAGTCCGTCTGCTGGAGGCGACCGAAAAGCCCGAGGAGCTGGTCTGTCGAGCGGCCCGCGGCGACTACTCGGCGGACTGGGTCGGCCCGGACCGGTCCTTCGCCGACGTCATCGCGCCGGTCGCCGGCGAGTCCACCGAGGAGAAGAAACGCACGCTCATGGACCACCTGATGCGCTCCGGACACTGGGGCCCGTTCGAGCACCCGACCGCGACGTTCGCCGTGCGCGGGGTCAGCCGCGCCTGCATGGCCCAGCTCACCCGCCACCGCCACGCCTCCTTCGACGTGATGTCGCTGCGGTACGTGGAGCTCGACGACGACCGTCCCCTCGACGAGCAGTTCAGCTACCCCGAGACGTTCGCGGAGTCGGAGGTCGTCTCCCGCGAGGGCGTCACGGAGATCGAACTGTCGGCCGAGGAGCGCCGCGAGATCGCCGACGACGTCTACCGGACGTGCATGGACGCGTACGCCGACCTCGTCGAGGCGGGCGTCCCGAAGGAGGACGCCCGAATGTTGCTCCCCATCGGCACCAAGGTCAACCTGACCTTCAGCATGAACGCCCGCTCGCTGATGCACCTCCTCGACATGCGGCTCAAGGCCGACGCCCAGTGGGAGATCCGGGAGCTCTCTCGGCGCGTCCTGGAGGAGGCCCAGGCGTGGATGCCCTACACCTTCGAGCGCTACGAGGAGCAACACCCGTTCAAGCTGGCGCCGTAACCCGGCCCGGTCCAGTTCACGCTTTCGGCGCAACCATCCGGCGCCCGGCCGGTTCCGTCGGAACGCCGCGGTGGACTCCGTCGGTCCGATGCGGTCGTCCGGCCCGGCAGGCGTCTCGGCCGGTTGTAAGTGTTTGTAATTCTATGTAATTCTGTGTAAGTCAATGTAACCGCCGGAGGGAACCGGTGAGCGGGCGTTCCGGCCGACGGCGTCGTCCCCGACCGCGGTACCGTCACCGCCACGTGGCTTCGGTACCGCGTCGCCGCGGCTCCACCCCGTCGCCGCGGCTCCGCCACCGCCACGTGCCCGCGACCGTCCCTCCGGACGCTTGCACGACGGGCCCGGTCCGGTCTTGCACGTTCCCCATAGGATTTAGGGACCGGTGTGCAAGGGCAGCCCATGGCGACACGCGACGAGGGCGACCCCGCGCGGGACGAGCGAGCGGACTACGACTACGGCGCCGGCGAGACCGCACACCCGGACCTGGTCGCCGACCTCTCCGCGCTGGTCGACGGCGACGTGCGCTTCGACAGCTACTCCCGACAGCTCTACGCCACCGACGCGAGCATCTACGAGATGACCCCCATCGGCGTCGTCCTCCCGCGCTCGACCGCCGACGTGGCCGCGGTGATGTCCTACTGCGCCGCGGAGGAAATCCCGGTGCTCCCCCGCGGCGGTGGCACCAGCCTGGCCGGCCAGGCCGTAAACGAGGCCGTCGTCCTCGATTTCACCCGCTACCTGAACGACGTCCGGTCCGTGGACCCCGACGGACGCACCGCCCGCGCGCAGGTCGGCGTCCGGCTCGGCGACCTCGACGCCACCCTCGAACCGCACGGATTGAAGTTCGCGCCGGACCCGGCCTGGGGCGAGAAGAGCGCGCTGGGAGGGGCCATCGGCAACAACTCGACCGGCTCGCACTCGCTCGTCTACGGCAAGACCGACGCCTACGTCGAGGCGTGCGAGGTGGTCCTCGCGGACGGCACCGTCACGACCCTCGGCGAAGTGACCCCCACAGAACTCCGCGAGCGCGCCGACCCCGACGGCGACCTGGAGGCGCGCATCTACGCCGCTGTCGCGCGGATCCTCGACGAGGAGACCGACGCCGTCGAGGCGGCCTACCCGGACCTGAAACGCAACGTCTCCGGCTACAATCTGGACGTGCTCGTCGAGCTGGCCGACGAAGCGGGCTGGGCGTCCGGGAGCACGTCGAACCCGACCGACGGCGAGTCGGGGACCATCAACCTCGCGAAGCTCCTGGCCGGCAGCGAGGGGACCCTGGCCATCGTCACCGAGGCGACCGTCTCCTTAGAGCCCATCCCCGAGACGAAGGCGCTTTCGATGCTGGCCTACGACGACCTGCAGACCGCGATGACGGACGTCGCGACCGTCCTCACCTTCGAACCCGCCGCCGTCGAGGTGCTCGACGACGTGCTCCTCGAGTTGGCCGCCGAGACGGAGGAGTTCGCCGACCTGGTGGCCGAGACGGTGCCCGAGGGGACCGGCTCGCTCCTCCTCGTCGAGTTCTACGCCGAGTCCGACGCCGAGGGCCGGCGGAAGGTCGATGGACTGCTGGCCGACAGAGTTCCCGACGCCGTGGTCGAGGGCGACAGCGAGGGCGCCGCCGACGTCGCGGACAGTGCGGTGGCGCCAGACGACGCGCGGACGGACGACGCGCGGACGGACGAGCCAGTTCGGGCGTTCGCCGCCAGCGAGGCCCACGACGAGGCCGCGCGCGCCCGCTTCTGGCAGCTCCGGAAGTCGGGCCTGCCCATCTTGCTGTCGCGGACCTCCGATGCGAAGCACATCTCGTTCATCGAGGACTGCGCCGTCCCGCCCGAGCGCCTGCCCGAGTACGTCGCCGACTTCCAGGCAGTCCTGGAGGAACAGGGCACCTTCGCGAGCTTCTACGGCCACGCGGGCCCGGGCGTCCTCCACATCCGGCCGCTCGTCAGCACGAAGACGGTCGAGGGCGTCGAGCAGCTACACGACATCGCCGACGCCGTCACGGACGCGGTCGTCGAGTACGGCGGCAGCGTCTCCGGCGAGCACGGCGACGGCCGCGCGCGCACGCAGTGGAACCGGAAGCTGTACGGCGAGCACCTCTGGACGGTCTTCCGCGAGCTGAAGTCGGCGTTCGACCCGGACTGGCTGCTCAACCCCGGGCAGGTCTGTGGCGACGTGGACATGCGCGAGCACCTGCGCTTCGACCCCGACTACGCGTTCGACGCGGGCTTCGACCCGACGCTCAACTGGGAGAACGAGAACGGCTTCGAGGGGATGGTGGAGCTCTGTCACGGCTGTGGAGGCTGCCGGGGGCCACAGGAGACCACCGGTGGCGTGATGTGCCCGACCTACCGCGCGGCCGGCGAGGAGTCCACGAGCACCCGCGGCCGGGCGAACCTGCTCCGGCAGGCCATGTCGGGCGACCTCGGGCCGGACGCGCAGTTCGAAGTCGAGTTCATGGCCGAGATCATGGACCTCTGCATCGGCTGTAAGGGCTGTGCCCGCGACTGCCCGAGCGGGGTGGACATGGCGAAGCTCAAGACCGAGATCGAAAACGAGTACCACCGCCGGCACGGCGCCTCGGTCCGCGATCGGCTCTTCTGCGACATCGACCGACTGGCCGCGCTCGGCAGCGCGTTCGCGCCGGCCTCGAACTGGCTCCCGAAGCTCCCCGGGGCCCGGGTGGCGCTGGAGCGGCTCGTCGGCATCGACCGCGACCGGGCGCTCCCGCAGTTCCAACGCGAGACGTTCGCCGACTGGTTCGAGAGCCGGGACGGCGGCGTCCCGCCCGCCGAGGCGACCCGGCGCGCGCTCCTCTTCGCGGACACCTACACCAACTACGTCAACCCGGAGGTGGGGCGGGCCGCCGTCCGCGTCCTCGACGCCGCGGGCGTCCACGTCCGGCTGGTCGACGCCCACGACACGGGCCGCCCCGCCCACTCGAAGGGCTTCCTCGACGTCGCAAAGGAGCGCGCCCGGTACAACGTGGACGTGCTCGCCCCCCGGGTCTCCGACGGCTGGGACGTCGTCTGCTGTGAGCCCTCGGACGCGGTCATGCTCCAGCACGACTACCGCGACCTGCTCGCAGGAGCCGACGTCGAGCGCGTCGCCGCCAACAGCTACGGCGTCCTGGAGTACCTCGACCGGTTCGAGCTCGACCCGGCGTTCGACGCGCCCGCGCTGACCGTCACCTACCACGGCCACTGCCACCAGAAGGCGACGAAGAAGGACGGCCACGCCGCCAGCGTCCTCCGCCGGGCGGGCTACGAGGTGGACCACCTCGACTCGGGCTGCTGTGGCATGGCCGGCAGCTTCGGCTACGAGGCCGAGCACGCCTCGATGAGTCGGGCCATCGCCGACGTCCTCGCAGAGCAGGTGAACGCCAGCGACGGGGACGTCGTCGCGGCCCCGGGGGCCTCCTGCCGCGCCCAGCTGGGCGAGCGAGATGGCCCGAAACCACCGCATCCAATCGAACTTGTCGCCGCGGCGCTCGCCGAGGACAGGTCGTAAGGGATTTTATACCGGGCGGTGGTGCTAACGGACATGGGACGACTACCGGTCGCGATTCTGGTCGCCATCCTCGTGGCCAGCGTCGCGGTCGGGGCGCCGGCAGCCGGGTCTCCGTCCCCCCGCTCGCTCTCGACGTCGTCGGCACAGCAGTTCGACCAGGTCGAGTTCCACATCAACGTCTACCCGAACGGCTCCGCGCGGTGGACGTTCCGGTACGGCAAGACCCTCTCGAACCAGAGCGAGCGCGAGCAGTTCCGCTCGTTCGCCAGCTCCTTCGAGAACGGGAGCAGCCCGCTCTACGAGGACTTCAGGTCGAAGGCCCACTCGCTGGCGTCAAGAGGCTCGAACGTCACGGGACGGACGATGGTCGCCCGGGACTTCTCCAAGGACGCCTCCATCCGCGGGCTCAACGACGACCTCGGCGTCGTCGAGATGTCCTTCACGTGGACGAACTTCGCGTCGGTCGACAGCAACCAGGTCGTCGTCGGCGACGTCTTCCAGAACGGCCTCTACATCTCCCAGGGCCAGCGCCTGGTCGTGGAGGCCAGAGGCGACCTCCACATCGCGGACACGAACCCCGCCCCGTACGCGACCGCCGAGGACACCTCCGCGACGTGGATGGGCGAAAAGCAGTTCACCGACCAGCACCCGCGCGTCGTGCTGATAGCCGCGGCGACGACGACCACTCCGGCAGGCCAGTCGACCACTCCGGCCGGCCAGTCGACCACGACCGACAACGCGTCGGGCGGTCCAGGCGGCGGTGGCCCCGGCGGGGCCGGGGACCGGACGACGATCCCCTGGCTGCTCATCACCGGATTCGCGGCCATCGTCGTCATCGGCAGCGTGATGCTCTGGCAGCGGGTCGGCGGCCGTCTCCGCGGCCGCTTCGGTGGGGCCGCGGCGGGCACCGGCGACGGCGGCGATGGACCGGGCGATGGCGGAGGTCCCGGCGGCCAGCCCGCCGTCCCCGACGAGGAGATGCTCACCGACGAGGAGCGCGTCTTGAGCCTGCTCCGGGAAAACGGCGGGCGGATGCGCCAGGTCAACATCGTCGAGGAGACCGGCTGGTCGAAGTCGAAGGTGAGCATGCTGCTCTCGGACATGGAGGACGCAGACCAGGTGCGCAAGCTCCGGGTGGGCCGCGAGAACATCGTGAGCCTGCCCGGGCAGGAGCCGGCGGCCAGCGGCTCGCCCTACGACGACGAGTGACGGCCCGGAGCGATACGGCCACTGCCGGCTCGTTCTACGGTAACACCCCGATACTGTCGAGCCTCGGCGACTCGCCCGACGAGGAGGTCGACGGCTCACGCTCGGCGGACGCGACGTTCGACCACGACCTCGCGGGTCCGCTCGTGGTCGATGCCGAAGAGGAACCCCGAGAGGAACAGGAGCTCGTTCCCGACGTAGTACTGCTGGACGATACCGTCCACGAGGGGGAGAAGGGGGTCCGGCGTGACCCAGCCGAGCAGGACGAGCACGAGCGCGACGACCGCCGCAACGCCCGCGACCCAGCGCGTGACGGCTCCCGAGACGAACCCGACGACGAAGACGACGATGGCGGCGAGGAGGCTCACGTCCGGACCGATGCAGGCGCGGTTGAAGAACGTACTGGGCGAGCCGGAGTCCGTCAGTCGGTCGCCAACGTCGTCCCCTGGTCGGTCCCGGCGGGGATCGAGAGGCGCTTGGCCGCGTACACGATCGTCCCGCCGGCGACGACGAGGGCCGCGGCGACGAGGACTGCGACGCCGAAGCCGAAGCCGGCGAGCCAGCCACCGAACAGGCTGCCGAGGCTCCCCCCGACCGCCGAGAGCGCAGCGTAGAGGCCGAGGATGCCTCCCCGGGCGCTCTCGGGGGCGTGACGCGAGACGATGGCCGTGCCCGTCACTGCGATGAACGCCCACGTGACGCCGACCACCGCGAGGAACGCCATCACCACCGCGAGCGGCCCGACACTGTCGGGCGAGAGGTAACCGACGCCGAGGATACCGACGCCGAGGAACGCGCCCGCCCGGAGTCCGAGTGCGCCTCCCTGGACGAGTCTGACGTCGTACAGCCCGACGAGCCGCCCCGCACCGCCGTACAGGACCATCGACGCGACGTTGTTGACGAGGTAGAGCGCGAACACCTCCCCGGAGGAGAAGCCGGCGGTCGTCAGGTAGAGGGGGAGCGGTGCCCAGAAGACGGCGAAGCCGGTGAAAAAGAGGAACGCGGCCCCGAAGTATATCCAGAGGACCGTCGGGAACTCCGAGCGGAGTCGGCGGACGCGGCGCCGGGAGAACGAGCGGACTGCCCAGAAGATGCGGTTCGCGGCGACTGAGACCGTCGCGTCGCGGACGGTCCGGCTCGTCCGCGTGAGGATGGTGGCGACCCGGTTCGACCCGCGGGGCCCGACGCGAAGCTTGTCCGCCCGTGGAAGCGACCGCGCGGCCAGGACGGCGCTGGCGACGCCGAACGCGGCCGCGAGGACGAACAGACTCGCCTGTGTCGCCCCGGCGGCGAAGACGGCGCCCACGACGAGCGTCCAGGCGCTCCCGATGACGAGGCCGGCCGTCGCGCCGTAGCCCTGGACGGTGTTGAGCCGGGCGATGCGGACGCCCCAGTTCGACTCGGGACTGTCGCCGACGACCAGCATCGTCACGACCGGCGCGATGGCCGCGAGCGCGAATGCGAGCAGCGCGTTCACCGCGATGACGGCCGGGACGGTGTGGATGAGCGGGAGCAGGCCGAGGGTGACGGCGCTCACCGCGAGCGACGTCAGCACCAGCCCCCGGTGGTTCCCCGTCCGGTCGGCGTAGCGACCGGCGAACACCGCCCCCGGCGCGCCGACGAGCGACGCCAGGGACGCCGACAGCCCCAGCGCTGCCGCGTCGCCGCCGATACGGACCAGATAGAGGGGGACCAGCAGGCCCGCCACGCTGGACGCCACGGCGGACAGGGAGAGGGCGTACAGCCAGCGGTCGGAAGCCATAGTCCCCGGTTTCCGGGGCCGTAACTAAGCGGTGTCGACATGGGAAGCCCGCCTTATCCGCCGGGGATTCGCGTACAGGACTGGGGGCGGCGTTTCGTTCCGGGGATCCGCGCCGGCTGGTCGGCCGTCCGTTCGCCCTGCCAGGCCAGCGGCGAGACAGAGCGACACACGGCGGGCGGAAAACAAAACCGTTAAAGAGCGTAGCGCAGTACGGAAGAGTGCTATCGCAGGCGCGCTCCGATAGTGTAGTCCGGCCAATCATATTGCCCTCTCGAGGCAATGACCGGGGTTCAAATCCCCGTCGGAGCATCGCAGCGAGCGAGTTTTACGAGCGAGCGAGAAGCACACAGAGGGGATTTGAGCGGACCAGTCGCGCGTAGCGAACGGAGTGAGCGAACCCGTCTGGACCAGGTTCAAATCCCCGTCGGAGCATCGCAGCGAGCGAGTTTTACGAGCGAGCGAGAAGCACACAGAGGGGATTTGAGCGGACGGGACGCGCGACGAAGTGAGCAGTCCCGGCCACGTTCAAATCCCCGTCGGAGCAGTTTGTGACGAGCGTGATGAGTAGATGTGACTTCGGGGACCCACCAATCTCCCACTTATAGCCTGCCGTATGTTGTGGTGAACGCTACTGGGCCTCTCCCGGGAACGGTCCATGGGAGACATGTACGCGTTCCATCCGCCGCCGGAGACCCACCTCGGACCCGTCGACGAGACGCTCGAACGGGTCCTGAACGCAGGCGAGCGAGCGGACGTCGTCGTACTCACCGACGACGGGGTGCGCGAGGCGGGCGTCGTCGAGACGGTCGTCGACGCGCTCGAGTTCTCGCCACGGATCGTCGACGACGTCGCGCCGAATCCGAGCGTCGGAACGGTCGTCGCCGTGGCCGAGGACATCCGGGACGCCGACGCCGTCGTCGCGGTCGGCGGCGGGAGCGTCATGGACACCGCGAAGGTCGCCAGCGCGCTGCCGGCCTTCGACGACCGGTTTGCGGCGATAGCAGGGCTGGCGGATGCCGATCGACCAGTAGAGCCGACCGCCGCCATCCCGCTCGTGCTCGTCCCGACGACGGCGGGAACTGGGACCGAGACCGGTCACTGGGCGGTGATCAGCGATCACGACACCGCGCGGAAGCTGAGCGTCGGCCACCCCGTCCTGCGGGCGGACGCGGCGGTCCTCGACGCGGAGCTGACCGAGTCCCTGTCGCCGTATCTCACTGCGGCGACCGGCTTCGACGTGCTCACGCACGCTATCGAGGCGCTGACCGCCACGGGGTCGTCACCGCTGACGCGACCCCTCGCTCGCCACGCGTTTCGGCTCGCGGACTGCCACCTCCTCCGGGCGGTCGGAGATGGAACTGATGGCGAGGCGAGACGACGGATGCTCGAGGCGAGCTATCTCGCCGGGCTGGCGATGAACAACGCCGGACTCGGCGCGGTCCACGGAATCAGCCACGCCATCGGGGGGTGCTACGACACGCCCCACGGGCACACGAACGCACTCCTCCTGCCACACGTCGTCCGGACGAACGCCAGCCGCTCGAACGCGGCCGCGGCGGGCTACGCGACGCTACTCGGGACCCACGACGACCCGGGGGAACGACTCGCGCGCCGGATGGTCGCCCTGCTCGAACGGACCGAGCTGGACGGCGAGCTACCCGGGGCACCGGCACGGTGGGACTGGGACGCCGTCGTCGACCGGGCGTTAGACAACGTGAACACGCAGACGAATCCGGCCCCGCTCTCACGAGCGGATATCGTGACGCTCTGCGAGCGGACGTTCGGACCGTAACGGTTCGGCGGCGCTCGCGGCTGGACAGCACCCGGACCCGGAAGACGAGGAACTGTCTGCGGTCGCGGCTCCCGCTACCGGTGGGTCCTACACTCCCTCGCCACTGAGCCGCCGTTCGATCAGCGCGAAGCCCGTGTCCATCGAGATGGCCAACAGCGCGCCCGGAATCGCCCCGGCGAGCACCTGGGGCATGTTGTAGAGGTTGATCCCGCTGATGACCCACAGCCCCAGTCCCCCGCCGCCGATGAAGAAGGCCAGATAGGCGGTCCCGACGTTGACGACGGCGCTCGTTCGGATGCCGGCGAAGATGACGGGCAACGAGAGGGGCAGCTGGATGCGTCTGAGAACCTCCGTCTCCGTCATCCCCATCCCGCGTGCGGCCTCGATGGTGCTGTCGTCGACGTCCTCGATTCCCGTCACCGTGTTCGTCAGAATCGGCAGGATCGCGTAGACGAACAGACCGACGAGCGACGGGAGAAAGCCCAGCCCGAGCAGGGGAAACACGAGCGCGATGATTGCGAGCGTGGGGATCGTCTGAGCGACGTTCCCCAGACCGAGGATGACGGCTCTCCCCCGCGGTCTGCGGGTCGCGACGATCCCGAGCGGAACGGCGACCAGGATCGCGAGGAACTCGGAGACGATCACCAGTTGCAGGTGCTGTGTGAGGAGCGTGAGAAACCGCCCCTGGTGCTGCAGGAGATACGCCCACGCCTGCGGGAGTTGGCCGATCACGCCCATCGTCAGTCACCGGCCCCGTGGGCTCGATGGTCCCGGATCGCCGATTCCGTGACGACCCCGACGACGTCGTCACCGTCGACGACCGGGATGGCGTCCGTCTGGGCCTGGATGATCCGGGACAGGGCGACCTGCACACTGTCCGTGGGAGAGACGGGGACGAGATCGCCGCCGTCGGCCGCGGCCGGCTGGCCGGCCTCGACCGAGTCGACCAGGCCCCGGCGCTCCGGACCGGCGGGTTCCATGACGTCGTCCACCATTGTCACCTGCAGCTTCTTCAGGGTCCTGTCGGCACCGATGAAGTCCTTCACGAACCCCGATTTGGGGTTCTCCAGGACGTTCCGTGGCGTGTCGTACTGGACGAGTTCGCCCACGTCGAAGATGGCGATCTTATCGCCCATCTTCAACGCCTCCTCGATGCTGTGGGTCACGAAGAGGATCGTCGTGTTGATCTGCGATTGGATATCGAGGAACTCGTCCTGGAGGTTCTCCCTGGTGATCGGGTCCAGTGCCCCGAACGGTTCGTCCATGAGCAACACGTCGGGGTCTGCGGCGAGGGCACGTGCGACGCCGACGCGCTGGCGCTGCCCGCCCGAGAGCGAGGGCGGGTACTGGTCCCGGTACGCCGCCGGCGGCAGGTCCATGAGTTCGAGGAGCTCGTCGACCCGGTCGTCGATCCGGTCCGCGTCCCAGCCCTTGAGATCCGGGACGGTCGCGACGTTCTCGCCGACGGTCATGTGATCGAAGAGCCCGATCTCCTGGATGACGTATCCGATGTTGCGACGGAGTTCGATGGGATCGAGCGCCTGGACGTCCGTGCCCTCGAAGTAGACCGTGCCCTCCGTGGGCTCCTCGAGTCGATTGACGAGCGTCATCGTCGTCGTCTTCCCGCAGCCCGAGGGACCGACGAGCACGGTCGTCGTCCCCGCTTCGACCTCGAAACTGACGTCCTCGATCGCGACTGTCCGCTCGTCGTAGATTTTCGTGACGTTGTCGAATTCGATCATGCTCATGAGTTGACACTCCTGGCCACGCGGATGGGAAAGAGCAGGTCGACGTCCTCTCCGTTGTGCAGACGGAGGACCTGTTCGATCACCGCGAACACGTAATCGAAGGCGAGGGCGAGGACGGACAGGACCACCGTCGTCACGACTATCATCGCGGTGTTGGCGTCGGTGATGCCGTCGAAGATGAAATCGCCCAGCCCGCCGGCCCCGATGAACGCCCCGATAGCGGCGATGCCGATCAGCACGATGACGGCGTTACGGACGCCGGCCATGATGACGGGGAGCGCCTTCGGCACCCGGATGCGCCAGAGCCGCTGGAGCCGGGTCATGCCGATCCCCCGGCCGGCCGAGATCGCCGCTTCGTCGACCTGGGTGAGTCCGATGTACGTGTTCCTGACCACGGGGAGCTGAGAGTACAGAATGAGGGCGACGACGACCGGCGGTTTTCCGATCCCGAAGTAGGGAATCAACAGCCCGAAGAGCGCGATGCTGGGAATGGTCATCATGATCCCCGCCAGCCAGAGGACGACCGTAGCGATGCGGTCTTCGAACGTGATTGCGACCCCGAGGAGAACGCCGATCGGCACGGCGAGGACGATCGCTTGTGTGACGATGACGATGTGCTGGACCAGAAGGTGTGCCAGTGCGCCGGCGTTGTCGACGGCGAACTGCAGGAAACTTCCGACGAACAGTGGGTGGGCCAGGTGTCCGAACGATACGAGACGTGAGACTGTCATAGACCCTCTCTCAGATCAGTCCGGCACTCTTCAGGAAGTCCTTGGCGACCGACTGGGCGTTCTCTCCGCCGATCGAGACGCGCTTGTTGAGTCCCCGGATCTTCTCGGTCGTCAACTTCGGACCGATGGCGTCGAGTGGGTCCTTCATCGCGGGGACGTCCTTCAACGTCTGCTGGCGCACCATCGGGGCGGGATTGTAGACCGGGAAGAACTGCTTGTCGTCGTCGAGGACGCTCAGATCGAACTTGACGATCTTCGGGTTCGTGTTGAACCCCATCCCGACGGCTGCGTTCCCGTTGCCGACCACCTGATAGGTCAGCCCGGCGCCGACGTTCTTGATGTCCAGCTTGTCGCTCGCGCCGTCGAACCCGTAGTGTTTCGCGAGACCGGGCCAGCCGTCGGAGCGGTCCTGGAACTCGGCGTCCATCACCACGGTGAAGTCCGTGTTCCCGCCGTTTACGTACTCGGCGAAGTCACTCAGGGTCTTCACGCCGGTCTTCTGTGCCCAGTCCGGATTCGCCACCAGGACGTACGTGTTGTTGAACGGGGCACGCGCGAGGAAGGTGATGTCGTGTTTGTCCTCGAACTCGGATTTGACCTTCGTGTATATCTTCTGGGGGTCCGTGATGACCTTGCTGTGTTTCGGGGGGAGTGTCGCCCACGCCGTGCCGGTGTACTCCCAGTAGACGTCTATCTGCTCTGCTTCGAGTGCCTTGAAGTTGGTCGTCGTCCCGCCGAGGCCGACCTGGTCTTTGGTCTTGATGTCGGTGTTGGCGGACAGCGTCTCGTAGGTCATGTATCCCAGCAGTTCCTCCTCCGTGAACTGCTTGGAGCCGACCGTCAGCTCGTCGCCGCCACCGCCACCGAACACACCCGTACAACCAGCAGTGGAACCGAGGACGGTGAGACCGGCGATTCCTTTGAGGGTGGACCGACGAGTGGGTTGACCTGTCATAGTCAATGGCATCGATTCATTGTTCCAGGGTAACCCTTGGCACGTACTATTTGAATCCTTTATGTTAGTCTATCGGACCTGCTCGACGGTCGCCTGCTCAGGTCGACCCGGACGGAACGACGACGACGGGCACGGTGACGGCGGTCACGACCTCCTGGAGGATGCTCCCGAAGACGGCCTTCCCGGCCGGACTTCGCCGACGAGCGTACATGTAGATTCGGTCGACGTCGTGCTCGGTCGCCGCTGCGACAATCGGGTCCGCCTCATCGTCCGCGAACGACCGCCCCTCGACGACGTACTCGACCTCCGCGGCTGTCAGACGCTCGGTGACGGTCGTGACCGCGGGTCGGTTCGTCGGCCCGGTCTCGACAGTCCGTTCGTCGTCCGCGGCGGTCCGTTCGCCGTCGAACTCACCGACGAGCGTCAGCACGACGACCGTGGGATCGCCGCCTCTCTCTATCTCGAGGACCGTGTCTGCGACCGACTGCATCCACGCGGAGGGAGAGATTGCGGGAACCAGCACCTTCGATCCCATGGGCATCGTTGGTGGAGACGCCGTATCGGCTTCCCGTCGAACATGTACTACCCTTTAACCGTGCAGCCGCTCCTACGCCGGACGAGGTGGTCTCGCTCACTCCCTGACGGCGAGGTTGATGTAGGGCTGGAGGAACGTGATGAGGGTCTTCTCCGCCTTCCGCAGGTGGTTCGACGCGGTGGTCTTCGTGATGTCCATCTCCGCTGCCAGCTCTTCCAGCGTCGTCTCACGGGGTATCTCGAAGTAGCCCGACTCGACCGCCCTGTCGAGAAACTCGCGTTGCCTGGGGGGGATCGTCGAGAGGAGCTCCTGCCACTCCGCCGGACTCGGCACGATCTCGCGGCGGAAGTCCTTCGAGATGCGCTCGACCGTCACGTCGCCGAACGATCTGAGCAACGACGTCGCCATCGACAGCTCCTCGCGGTCCTCCAACAGCAGGTCGAAGCACTCACGGCCGTGTTCGAGCTTCGTCGGACCGAGTGGCAGAAACCCCTCGTATAAGAGCGTCTGCAACGGTGTGAACTCGGTCAGGTCTCCCCTGAGCAGCAGTGTCGCCGCCGTCCGGTCCTCCGTCTCGGCGTCGTACTGCTCGACTACGTCCACCGTGTCGACCATCCTGTGACCCTCGATGACGGCGACGGCGTCCTCGAACGCGCTCGTCTCCAGTGCCATGATGCCGATGTAGCGACGGCCACTGAACGACGACGCCAGGAACTCCGCGAAGACGTCGTGCGTCTCCAGCTCGGCCGTCCAGTCGCCCTCGTACCGGACGCACACCTTCGCGGTCAGCATATGCGAACGTGTACCGACCGTCGACTAATAAGCGAATCGTCGGCCATCACGCAGGTCGCCACGGGTCGAGCAGCTCCCCGATCGGTCGATCGAGTCGGTGGAGGGTCGCTTCGACGGGCGCGGCGGCCTCCTCGTCGACGGTCGGTCCCAGCAACGATTCGGCCTTCTTCCGCCATTCCGCCGTCGTCAGGGGCCTGTCCCTCGCTCCTCGGGGACGCGTGACCTGCGAGGAAAACGTCCCCTCGCTCGTCGCCAGTGACACCCGTGCCAGACACTCTTCGGGGAAGCGTGCGTTCAGTTCGTCGTCCTCGAGCATCGTAACCCGGTCGGCGAGGTCGAGTACGGTCGGAGCGGTCCTGACCGCGGGCCGCAGCGCTGCCGGGGTGAACTGCCCGCGGACGACGGTCGCGGCGACCGGATACGGATACGAGTACTCCGCGGCCTCGACGGAATTCGGCCGTCTCGTTTCGAGGTGCATCGCCTCCTCGAACGTGTACACCGCTATCGCTTCGACGTCGGCGGCGGCGAGTCCGTGTTCCCGCACGAGCGTTCGAGCCGCGTCGACACCCGGCTGGGCCCACCGGCAACAGGGGTACGGTTTGAGGGAGCCGCTCGCGACGAAGTACTCTTCGCCGAGCGAATCGAGCCACCCTCCGTCGTCGAACACCGTACCCGAACCGGTGAACCCGTGGGCCGCCATCCGGACCGATGCGGCTCCCACCATCGCCCCCCAGCCGATACCGTCTTTGGTCATGCCCGGTCGCTCGACACCGCGCATTATCGGCGTCCGAGGTGCGTGGTAGGCCGCCGTGGAGAGCGCGTTGGCGAACGACGCGTCGTCGAGCCCGCGTAGTCGCGCGACTGCGACTGCGGCACCGAGCGCCCCCCACGACCCGCTGCCGCTATAGAAGTCGGAGGTCTCGTGCATCGCGATACCGGCGCGCACGCCGAGTTCGTAGCCGACGAGTACGGCATCGAGGAACGCGCCCACCGTCGCTCCTTCGGCTTCGGCGGCCGCGAGCGCTGGAGGCACGACCGTCGCCGCCGGGTGTCCCTTGACGGCGCGGTGCCCGTCGTCGACGTCGAGGACGTTCGCCGCCGTCGCGTTCGCCAGCGTCGCACCTTCGAGTGAGAGACGGTCACCGCTACCGTCGAGGATTGTCGCCGCGTCACCGGCTCCTACCGCGGCGGAGACCGTTCGGGCGACCCTTCCACCGTCGAACCGGTAGCCCGCCGTCGTCGCCGCGAGCGTATCGAGCACGCGGGTCCGTACGTGGCGGGCAACCGGATCGGGGACCCGGGTGATGGACTCGGTGTTCGCGTAATCGACGGCGGTCCGCGTACCCATCCGTCGGTCAGTCGTCGTCGGCCGACGCGGCTTGCTGGTCGAAGTCCTGCTTCGCGACGTCCAGGTCGTACAGGTCGATTGCGTTCCCACCGAGGATCTGCTGTTTTTCCGCCGCCGTGGCACCGATGCTCTCTATCTTCTCCAGCGCGACCGAGATGTTCGTCGAGTGTTCGGCGGCCATGATGATGCGTCCGGCGCCCACGTCCTCCAGCGCCCGACGGATGTACATGTTCATCGCCAGGGTCGTGTCGAGATAGAGGTTGTCGTACCGCTCGGCCATGAGGATCGCCTCCTGGGTCAACGTGTACGCACCACCCATGTGTGCCAGGATGATCGGCATGTCGGGGTAGTCCTCGGCGACGGGCATGAGCATCCCCGGGACGCTGAACGGCATCCCGTGCGGGCCGGTGTGCACCATGACCGGCATGTCGTTCGCGGTCGCGGCGTCGTAGAAGTCGTATGCGATCTCCGAGGTCGGGTCGACACCCCAGGCCAGCGTGTGCAGTTTCGCGTACTTGAAATCCAGTTCCTGGGCCGTCCGGTTCATCTCCTCGTGGACGAACTCGGTACCGAGGTGTGGGTTCGGCGCGGCGATGCCGAAGAGCCGACCGGGATACTCCTGTGTCGCGTCGTAGATCTGGTCGTGAACCTCGGTCACGCTACGGTCGTTCTCGCCGCCCAGCGGCATTATCAGGCTCGCGTCGACGTGATTTTCGTCCATCGCGTCGACGATCTGTTCGACGCTCTCGCTCCACTCGAAGACGCGGTCCTGCTCGGCGTGTTCGTTTCCGAGATGGTGATGTGCGTTGACAACCGGGTACTCTGCCATTGCACCTTCCCGGTTTGCGAACGCGTCCCATGAGTATTCACGGGGACATGTGGAACCTTTAAATCGGGGGGCAGTTCGTCACTCGTCGAGACCGAGGAGCCGTGTCGGCGTCCCGGTCGACGAGCTCCGCGGGGGTATGGACCTCGGGTCGATGGCGCCCGACGGTAGTTCAGGTGTGGCGAGTCGAGTCACCTGTCCGGGAGTCCGTCGGCGATGATCTGGATGGGATGGATACACTCACGGTCGAACGCGAAAAGCTGCTGGGTACACGACGAGCCGGTCACTGCAACCGCCTCGGCGTCGGTGTCGGCCACTGTGTCCTCGAACTCCGCCCCGAGTCGCCTCGATATCTCGTAGTGTTCGGTCTCGTAGCCGAACGCCCCTGCCATCCCACAGCACGTCGATTCGACCGTCTCCGTCTCGACGCCTGCCGCACGAAGTAGCTCGCCTGGGGCGTCGCTCCGGTCTCTGGCCTTCGAATGACAGTGTGAATGTACGGCCGCCGTGACTACCTCGACGTCGACGTCCAGCTCGTCGATTACGCCCTCGTCACGGAGGAACTCCGACACCGTAGCGACCGACGCCGGCAGCCCCCGTGGATCGGCCAGCAGGTCGTCGTACTCCTCGAACGCACTCACGCAGGACGGCTCCACACTCAGGATCGGGACGTCGTCCCGGACGTACTCCGCGTAGGTCTCGGCGTTCGCCGCCGCGTCCTCGCGAGCCTTCTCGACCATCCCCTGGGAGAGCGATGGACGCCCACAGCAGGTCGCCGGGAGGACCTGGACCTCGTAGCCGGCGCGTTCCAGCACCCGCACGGCCGCGCGGCCGACGTCCGGGTGGTTGTAGTTCACATAACAGTCCGGGTGCAGGAGGACCCGGCCCCGGTCGCCCGCCTCGGCCGGGGGGGCGTGGTCCTCGAACCAGGACTCGAGTGACTCCGCCGCGAACGGAGGCAGCGACCGACGTCGATCGATGCCGAGACCCTGTTCCATCACCCACCGAACCGACGGACGCGAGACGACCCAGTTCGAGAGCGGTGCGAACGCGCTCCCGAGGCGATTGAGCCGTCGGACGTTCCCGAACAGCCGCGACCGGAGCGGAACGCCGGACCGACGGTGTCGCTGGTGTTTTGCCTCCGTCTTCAACTTCGCCATATCCGTCCCGGTCGGACATTCCGTCTCGCACGCTTTGCAGGACAGACACAGGTCGAGGACTTCTTCCTGGAACCACTCGCTCGTCAACGCGTCCGTCCCGAGAGTCCCGTCGAGGGCCTCTCGGAGCATGTTCGCACGACCACGCGTCGACGTGCCCTCCGCCTCGATCGCCCGGTAGGAGGGGCACATGACGCCACGTCCCTCCTTCCGACACTTCGAGCAGCCGTTGCACTGCTCGACGAGCGAACCGAACCCCCCCTCGGCATCGAAGGAGAGCGCGGGGTCGAACGGGTCCGGGTCGTAGCCGGAAAATCGCAACGACTCGTCGACGGCGGCCAGGTGACCATCGGTCGTCGGGACCACCGTCCCGGGATTGAACACGTCCCCGGGGTCGAAGGTTCGCTTGATCCCCGTGAACACCTCGTACAGCGTCTCTCCGTAAAGCGACTCGACGTACGTCGACCGCAAGCGGCCGTCGCCGTGTTCTCCGCTCACGCTCCCACCCGTCTCGACCACCAGTTCGTGCACCGCCTCCGAAACCGTCCGCAACAACTCCCGGTCGCCCGGCGTCCGGAGGTCTAACAGCGGTTTGACGTGCAGTACGCCCTGACCAGCGTGCCCGAAGACGGATGCGTCGAGGTCGTGTTCGGCGAGGATGGCGTCCACCCCGTCCAGGTACGATGGGAGCCTGGCCGGCGGAATCGCGGCATCCTCGACGAACGAGATCGACTGTTCGTCGCCGTATCGACGGTTCAACAGCGGATTCGAGGCCTTCCTGATCTTCCAGATAGTCTCCTGTGCCTCGTCGGACACCGCCGGTTCGACCCCGACCGTCGCCCCGGTGCTTGCCGCGGCGATCACCTCTCCGAGCCGACGCTCTCGCTCGCCGGTCGTCGTCTCGACCTCGACGAGAAGTGACGCACCCGCGCGAGGCGGAACGATTTCGAACGACCACGCCTCGCGTGCGTACCGGAGCACGTCGTCGTCGATCAGCTCGACGACGCTCGGATCCGCGTCGAGCACCGAGTCGACCGCCGCCGCCGCGTCCCGAACGCGCTCGTAGAACACCAGCGCCGCCGCGCGCGTCTCGGGGCGGCGGGAGACGTCGACCGTGATCTCCGTTATCGCCGCCAGGGTCCCCTCACTCCCCGCGACGAGCTTCGAGAGATCGACCCACGACCCGTCCGCAGCCACCGAGTTCTCGAGATCGTATCCACTCGAATTTCGGTCCACGTCCGGATATCGGTCGTCGATCAACTCGGCGTACTCGACACCGACGTCTCGAACAGTGCGATAGATCTCTCCGACCCGGTCGTCCCTGCTGCAAGCTCGCTCCAACTCCGCACCCTCGATCCGCTCGAACCGTTCGACACTCCCATCGGCGAGTACGCACTCCACCGACCGTAGATTGTCCCTGGTCGTCCCGTGCGCGACGGAGTGCGGGCCGGCCGCGTCGTTCGCGACCATCCCCCCGATCGTACACGTCTCCGACGTGCTTGGATCGGGTGGAAAGTACAACCCGAACTCGGCCAATCGGTCGTTCAACGTCTCCAGGACGACGCCGGGTTGGACCGTCGCCGTCATCGCCTCCGGATCGACGTCGACGATGTCGTCGAAGTACCGCTCGAAGTCGACGACGATCCCCGCTCCGATCGCGTTGCCCGTCAGACTGCTCCCCGCGCCGCGCGCCACGACGCTCACTCCGCGGTCGGCCGCGAAGGTGACGGTCTTCTCGACGTCCTCGATCGTTTTCGGGGCGACCACCCCGGCCGGCCGTACCCGGTAAATGCTGGCGTCGGTGGCGTACAGTGCCCGAGCGGAGTCCCCGAAGTCCACGTCCCCGGCTACCTCCTCGAGCACCGGCCTGTCTCCGGACGAAGACGCTTCCGTACGCATCGGATTCGTCCACTCCCCCGGGACCGAAAGCCGAACCGTCGAACATGTCTCGGGTTTTTCCTTGTCGACTCGTCCAGGCGGCGACGACTCACCGAAAACATTCAAGGCGACGTGTCAGTAACTCCTCGGAGTACCCGTCATGGCTCCGCGACCCACACTGGCCGCCGCGCAGTTCGAGCCGGCCGTCGGCGACACCGGCACGAATCTCGAGACTATCGAACGCGTCCTGACAGGACTCGAGGACGCGGTCGAGGTAGTCGTCTTCCCAGAGCTGACGGTCACGGGGTACGACCTGGACGCCGCTCGGGACCTCGCGGAGCCCATCCCGGGGCCGACGACGACCAAACTGGTCGACCTCGCTGGAACGTACGGGGTCGACATCGTCGTCGGGATTCCGGAACGGACGGATGACCACCTGTACAACGCACTCGCGTACGTGACCCCCGACGGCCTCCGCGCCACGTACCGGAAACAGTACCTGTGGGGGGACGAGCGCGAAGTGTTCGATTCCGGCGGGCAACCCGTGACCGTGGAATCGCCGGTCGGAACGGTGGGACTGCTGCTCTGTTACGACCTCAATCTCCCGGAGACGAGCCTCGCGTACGCTCGGGAGGAGGTCGACGTCCTCGCCGTCAGCGGGGCCTGGCGGACCGACTACATGGACGACTGGGAGCTCCTTCTCCGAGCACGCGCATTGGATGGCACCGCCTACGTCGTCGCGGCCAACCACGTCGGTTCTCAATCCGGGCGCCGGCACGGCGGAGGGAGTCTCGTGGTGGACCCGACCGGCCACGTCACCACGATCGCCGGCGAGACACCGGCGGTCGTGACGACACCAGTCGAGGCGCCCGTCCTCGAGACGGCGCGGCGGCGGAACCCCGTCCTCGAAACCCGCCGCGAACGATAGTCGGCGCCTTCCACGAAGCCACGGCATTACTGGCCGACCATTCCTCGACGCGAGAGGGTCTGAACGGACGAGTCACAGCGGCCGAGCGTCGTGATCGTGACCGTCTCACCCGTTCAAACCACTGCCGGAGTACTCTCCTGAACGACCGGGAGACCCGCGGCGCAGTTCCACCCCGACGCTCCTGTCGGGTGGAGAGTGTCACGGGTGTCGAGTTCCGTTGGGGAGTCCCGTTCGGGGCCGCCACCGACTCCGTCTGGACGTCAGTCACCGGACCTTAGCTCCCGAACTTTCGCGATATCCCACGCGTAGCCCTTCCCGTCTTCGGGCGTCTCGAGGACCATCGGCTTCTCTCGAAGCGCGTCGTGGTTTACGAACTGGCCGAACCCCTCCTCGCCGATCTCCCCCTCGCCGACGTGCTCGTGTTCGTCCTTCTCGGAGCCGAGCGGGTGCTTCGAGTCGTTGAGATGGAGGTAGTGGACGTTCTCGACGCCGACGGTCGAGTCGATCTCGTCGACCAGGTCGTCCATCGCTTCCGCGCCCGTGAAATCGTAGCCCGCGGCGAAGAGGTGACAGGTGTCGAGGCAGATGCCGAGCTCACCGTACTCGTGCGCGGACGCTGCCACCATGTCGTCGAGGTCCCGGAGTCGTCTGCCGACAGTGGTTCCCTTTCCGGCGGTGTTCTCCAGCAGGAGTGTCACGTCGCCCGGGACGTCTACCTCGGTCAGTCGCTCGCCGACGTTCCGGAGCCCGGTCTCCTCGCCAGCACCTGTGTGCGCTCCGGGGTGAAACACGTAGTATGGAACGCCGAGCGTCGCCGTTGCGTCGAGTTCGTCCTGGACGCAGTCGACCGACTTGCGTGCGAGATCGTCCTTCGGCGTCGCGAGGTTGACGAGGTACGTGCCGTGGACGACCCACGGGTCGATGTCCTGCTCTATGGCGGCGTTCTGAAACGCCTCGGCTTCCGTCTCGTCGACCTCACTGACGGCCCATCCACGGGGGGACCCGACGAAGAACTGCCCGCAGTTTCCGCCCAGCTCCGCCTCGCGACCGACGGCCGCCTCGAAGCCGTCCGCGATCGAGACGTGTGCACCGATCCGGAACATACTCGAACGTCGCTGGGCTCGCGGTTAACGTTTCGTGGACACCCCGTTACCGGTTGGCGAGGCGATCGAATCGGTGAACCGTCTAGTCGATGCCTGGGTATCGAGTGTAGCTGCTCGTCGCTCGTGACGACCCCATGGACTCACTATCGCCGTGGCGTGATCGGTGCCGGTCAGTGCCTCGAACCGGGTTCCCGGCTTCGAGGGGGCCAATCAGACGGTCGTCGCCGTGCGGAAATCAACGGTACTCCGGAATCAGACAACCGGAACGGAACCAGTCGGACGAACGACGCGCGCGTCGCCGGGACTGACGGGCCGAAGGGAGTGCCTTCGACGGGCAGGCCGAGGACGTAGAGAACGGTGGTCCGGGCGGAATCTTCCGGTTCGGGGCCACGGACTACCCCGTCGAGCGAGATCGTCACTCGAAAAACGACAGGAGGTCCTCGAGCGAGCGCGTATTCAGGATGTTGTCCGTCTCACACCAACCCCGTCGGGCCTGCGAGACGCCCAGATGCATGAACTCGAGTTCGACCGTCGTGTGCGCATCGGTACTGACGACGTACTGGACCGTATCACGATACTCTTTGACGGACGCCCAATCGAGGTCGAGCCGTTCGGGCTGGGCGTTGATTTCGATGGCGACTCGCTCGTCCGCGGCTGTTTCCAGTACCGTCTCCATATCGAGGTCCAACGGTGCCCGCTCGTTTATCAACCGGTTGGTGGGATGGGCGAGTATGTCGATCGGGAACTCACGGAGTGCATCGACGAGCCGTTCGGTAGGATCGGACGGGGCGCTGTGCATCCCGGCAACGATCAGGTCACACCGCTCGCACCAGTCCTCGGGGATCTCCAGTCCCTCCGTGGTGATCTCGGCTTCGATACCGTGGAGGACCGTGACGTCGAGATCATCGTCGTTCACCGCTTCGATCTCCGCTTGCTGGTCGTCGAAGGACTCCGCGTCGAGCTTGCTCGGAATCGGCGCGTGCGGTCCGTGGTCGGAGACGAGGATATACTCTAGCTCCCGCTCGACCGCTGCCTCGGCCATCTCTCGGACGCTATGGGATCCGTCGGAGTAGTCGGTGTGGAGTTGGAGGTCGCCCCGGACGTCGTCGAGGACGACCAAATCCGGCAGTTTCCCGCTACTCGCCGCCTCGACCTCGCCGGTGTCCTCGCGGAGTTCCGGCGGAATCCACGCGAGGTCCAGCGTTTCGTACACACCCTCCTCCGTTTCGCCGGCGATTCGCTCGCCGGCGCGCTGTCCGTTCGCCCCATCGTCGAGTTCGCTCACGTCGAAGAGGCCGTACTCGTTGAGCTTCCAGCCCCGGTCGATCGCCAGATTCCGAAGCGAGATGTTGTGGTCCTTCGACCCGGTGAAGTAGACGAGCGCGGCGCCGTACTCGACGTCGGCGACGATGCGGAGGTCCATCTGGAGATCCCCGGAGACGACGACCGACGACTTCGTTTCCCCCCGGGAGAGGACCTCCTTTACGTCGTCGTGGGAACAGAACAGCTCCATCGCCGTCTCGGGGTCGGACGCGGTCGCCAGAACGTCGATATCGCCGACGGTCGGTCGTCGTCGCCGGAACGACCCGACGACGTCGACCTGGTCGAACGCGTCGGTCTGACTGAGGCGTGTCTCGACGTTCTGCGCGATCGGGAAGGCCCGGCCGAGGAGCATTCGTTCTTGCCCCTGTTTCGCCCGTTCGATGTGATCGAGGATGTTCTGCTGTGACTTCTCGCCGAATCCCTCGAGACGGGCGATCCGTCCCTCCTCGGCGGCGCGCTCGAGGTCCTCGAGTGTTTGAACGTCGAGCTCCAGATACAGTTTCTTGGCCGTCTTCGGGCCGACCCCCTCTACGCTCGTGATCGCCTCGATGTCGATGGGGAGGTCTGCCTTGAGTTCCTCGTAGTAGTCCAGTTCGCCCGTCTCGAGGTACTCCGCGATCTTTCCGGCGATCGACTCCCCGACACCCTCGATCTCCTCGAGTTCTCCCCGCTCGTAGACGTCCTCGATGTCCGTGGAGAGCGACTCGATGTTGCGTGCGGCCCGCCGATAGGCGCGTGGTTTGTACTCGACCTCCTGAATTTCGAGGAAATCCGCGATTTCGCGGAGGATGTTGGCGATTTCCCGGTTTCTCATCTCGGCCTGCCTCCCGTATGCTACTGTCTCTGCCATCGCGTAAGTATCCGGGTCTTGATTCTCACGGAACCGGAAGCCGACACCTTCGTGAACGTCGCCCCGTGACGGGAACACGAGGACAGGTTCTGGACAGCCCGTCTCCGACGCCGGCTTTCAGCCCGGCGGGACGGACACGCCGTGACTGTTTCGGCGGCGTCGAGCCGGGCCGGACCGCCCGGTTCGACTGTCGAGCACCTCTTGGGTCAGCCTCTGGCAGGACGGGGAGTCGGCGGTCCTGCGTTGCGAGCGTGGAACCTCGTCGGAAACGGCCGCCCGAGGGCGGAGCCGGGCGTCCCGGGTGGGCGCTGTCGAGCGATTGGGTCCGACGTGAGGACCCGTCGCAGACGTCCGGCTACGTAACAGTTCGAAATCGCAGTCGAGACGGAGAGACGGCTCGAAGCGGGCCACGAACGCGCTTTCCGGGAAGCCTGTGGCGGCACCGACGGTTCGAGGACTGTCCAGTGGCGATGCGACGTGAATCCGAGACCGGCGTGAGAAAACACCCGTTCCCCTACCCTTCGACGTCGACGCCCCGGCTCCCGAGCATCTCGAAGAACTCGTCCGGACCGATCTCCGGCACGTCGTTGGCCTCTGCGTCCTCCCGTTTGGTCTCGCCGGGTTCGTCGCCCACCACGAGATAATCGGTGGTACCGGAGACGCTATCCGTCGCGTTTCCGCCGTGACGCTCGATGAGTTCCTCGAGATCGTCGCGAGTCCAGCCCTCGACGCGGCCGGTGAACACGATAGTCAGGTCCGAGAGTTCCCCGGTGGCTTCTGCCCGCGTTCGTCGTGGTTCGACGCCGCGTTCACGGAGCCGTTCGATGACCGCGCGGTTTCGCTCGTTGTCGAAGAAGTTCCGGAGCTGGGCCGCCATCTTCGATCCGATTCCCTCGACCTCCTCCAGTTCGCCAGAGCCGGCGTCCATGAGTGCATCGAGACCCTCGAAGTGTCGTGCGAGGTCGCGCGCGACCGTGGGCCCTACCCCTGGAATGCCGATAGCCGAGAGGAACGCCGCGAGCGAGGGGGCCTTCGAGTCAGCGATCTCCTCGAGTAACTTTTCTGCGCTCTGTTCGCCCCACCCCTCGAGGTCGAGGAGAGCGTCTTTCGAGATGTCGTAGAGGTTGGCGACGTCGTCCTCGATCAGCCCCTCTTCGACCAGTTGGTCAGCGGTCTCCTCCCCGATCCCTTCGATCTCGAGGCCGTCGTCGCTGGCGAAGTGTTCCACCGAGCGCTTGAGCTGTGCGGGACACGAGAGTCCGCCCGTGCAGTAGTGAATCGGTCCACGCTTCTCGACGTCGCTCCCGTAGACAGGGCACTCCTCGGGGAGGCGGAAGTAGCCCTCGCTGTGGGACTCGACGACCTCGTCTACGTGTGGGATGACGTCGCCGGCGCGCTCGACTCGGACCTCGTCACCGACGTCCACCCCGAGGTCGGTGACCTCGTCCTGGTTGTGGAGGCTGGCACGTGACACTGTCACGCCCGAGACCTCGACCGGCGCGAGCAGCGCCACCGGGGTGAGTCGGCCGGTCCGGCCGACCTGCACGACGATTTCCTGAATTTCGGTGGTCTCGGTCCTCGCCGGGAACTTATAGCCGTAGGCCCACCGGTGGTATCGGCTGGTCGTGCCGAGGTCCACACACTGGGCCCGGTCGTTGACCTTGCACACGACGCCGTCGATACCGTAGTTCAGGGTCTCCCGGACCTCCCGTGTGGCGGTGTGAAAGTCGATTACGCCGTCGATGTCGTCGACTAGCTCGCAACGGTCGCTCACCCTGAGTCCCCACTCGGGGAGTGTTTCGTGTTCTGCCCAGTGCGTATCGAGGTCGTCGAATCCGAGTCCACCCCGCGAGGCATCCGTCTCTCCCAGCGCGTCTCGACGCTCGCCGGCGGCGAGGACGTCGTAGAAGAAACACTCGAGGGGGCGCTCGGCGGTCACGGAGGAGTCGAGCTGACGAAGCGTGCCCGCCGCCGCGTTCCGCGGATTCGCAAACGGGTCTTCGCCCTCATGGACCCGTTCGCTGTTGTACTCCTGGAAGGCGTCCTTCGGCATGTACACCTCGCCGCGGACGGCGAGAAAGCCCGGGTGATCGCCCCGAAGCTGGCTCGGCACACTCCCGATAGTCCGGACGTTCTGCGTGACGTCTTCGCCGGTGCCGCCGTCGCCGCGGGTCGCTGCGCGCTGGTACACCCCCTCCTCGTAGATGACCTCGACAGACAGGCCATCGAACTTTGGTTCGCAGACGTACCGTACGTCCCCGTCGACCTCGTCGCGGACCCGGTCGTCGAACTCGCGAACGTCGGCCTCTTCGCCGCTCGAGTCGAGCGACAGCATCGAGACGACGTGTTCGACGGTGCCGAGTTCGTCGACGGGCTGGCCACCGACCCGCTGGGTCGGGCTGTTTTCGGTCTGCAGGTCGAACGCTGCTTCGAGCGTCTGGAGGCGGGCGAAAAGCTCGTCGTAGGTCCGATCCGCGATGACGGGGTCGTTCAGCACGTAATACCGGTAGTCGTGGAACCGGATCGCCTCTCGGAGGAACTCGGCCTGCCGCGTCGCTTCCGCCCCGTCTATCCCATCGACGGGCTCGAAATCGGTATCGGGCTCGACTATATACGGGTTGTCCTCGCTTACGTCCTCGGCGCCTTCGAGGTCCTGGAGGTCTGCGTTGGCCATGGCACTTTCTAGTCCCTTGGGACACATAACGCTACAGCAGCAACCGGATGACGAGAACGGGATCCACTCCAACGGCGTTTCCCGACTGTCGGCAGTCCACCGCGTGCACAGATAGACAAACGGTCGATGGCTGAAGTAAACCCACGATGGTTTCGTCGATGCGCGACCGGCCACGCTTTCGGAGTCGGTCAGCTTTCGGAAGCGGAGGAGGGCATTCCGGATCTCCGCGCTTCAGGACGGGCCTCACGCGGGCGGGACATCCGTAGATTGCGTACGGCCCAGTATCGTTTCGTGGACCCGCGGTGATCGAGAACCTGGACGACCTCCAGGCGAAACTCTCGTGATATCCCCACGTTCCATAGACCGAATCGGGTGGCGACGGAACGTCTTTATCAGGAAAGCGGCTACTGTACCCCGCCATCGAATAGCTCGTCGACCGGTGTGTTTGACCCGCCCGATCGGAAGGCGACGACGTCTCGACGACGGACGGGAACGAACGGTCATCACGTTGCCACGTTCAGCGTGCAATCCCCGGTCTCCGTACCGGGATAGCGGCCCGGGGTGTGGAGGTTCTACACGACGGAACGCCTCCGGGACGTATCAGACGCCGGTCGCGCATCGTGTGGTCGCCGGGAAGACGCGAATTACCTGACGACTAGTACGGGCGTCGGTGCACGACGTACCACGGTTTCGGCAACCGATCCGAGTAGCACCTGTACGACGAGAGAACGTCCGTGGCCCCCGATTACGATCGTATCTATGTCGTTCTCCTCCGCGTAGTCGACGATCCCTCGGGCGGGCTTGCCGACCCGGGTCGCCGTCGACACCTCCCGGTCGTGTTCGGCAGCTACGTCCTTGGCGTCGGCGAGCAGCTCCGCCGATCGGCTGTGGGCCCGGTCCCTGAGTTTCTCGGAACCGATTAGCGCCTCCGCGCCGTAGCTCTCTTCGATGTAGTCGATCACGTGGAGGACGTAGATCTCTGCCTCCGGGTACGAAACCAGTGCGTATTCGAGGGCCTTCACCGAGAGCGGCGTGCCATCGAAGGCCACGAGCAGTCGCTCAATTTCGGGCACAGTATGCTTTCGACGCGGCGACTGAAATCGGAACCGAACAGGACTACCGCGAGTGGACCACTGATGTCCTGGTCCGGTTGGACTGCAGCGTCGGCCGGCCCACCGAGAATCAGACACTCGAACCCCCGGTCGTACCCAGTCTCCCGGACTCGATTCTGCAGAACTCGGGTTCGG